>Ga0209417_1001072_pt1 | contig 53818 bp, 38 predicted proteins | sample RifGroF2_FD_184002 | JGI IMG/M metagenome (GOLD analysis project Ga0209417, IMG submission 184002) | Groundwater microbial communities from Rifle, Colorado, USA - Groundwater F2 (SPAdes) (version 2) | ecosystem: Environmental > Aquatic > Deep subsurface > Groundwater | place: Rifle, Colorado...
GGCAATGGCGGTTCTTCAGGGGGCAAAATTAAGAGCCCCCGGGAAGGGGGCTCTTTAATTGGCGCACGGGCCAGGGTACTTGTGACCGCAACCGCATTACCACGTTTGGGGCGAGCCGGGCCAGGGGCGCCGAAGCGCCGGACGAAGGCCGGAACACCCACCCGGGAGCAGAACCGCCAAGGGCGGAACGCCGGACCAGGGCCCCGGCAACCGCGCCGCCCGAAAAGGGCGGGAGACGGACCGGAGGGCTAACACCCGGGAACGCGCCGCTGACTGACACAAGAAGCACCGCACAAGCCGCGCACCGGGAGAAAAACCGCGCCGTGACCGGGCAGAACCCGGCGAACCGAACCGCTACACCGAGACCAGCTCGACCGCAACTCCCGAGAGCATCTCGACTACTCCGACGGCGCATGTAAGAGAACAAGACTACACTCCGAGTATAACAGGCATACCTTGACTTGTCAAGGGGTAAAATAAAATAACCTGTTGCAGGTCATTATTTCCAGATATCCTTGTGAGATACGGACTTCTTTGCTGAGTAGGTTTTGGCCCTTTCGGCGGCCAAGAAATGTCCGTGGCCGTGCGCGTGCTTGCTTCGGCTCTGCGGCGGGGTGATGGCGAAGCAGCCCAGGCGGATGCCGTAGGCGGCCAGCACGGCCTCCAGGGTGGCGAACGACGGGTTGCCGGTGGGCGAGAGGGCTTTATAGAGCGAGGTGCGGCTCATCTTTACGGTTTTAGCCAGCTTGCTCATGCCGCCGTTGGCGGCCGCCACGTCGCGGATGGCCTTGAGGAGGTAATACATGTCGCCTTCTTCTATCTCGGCGTTGAGGTAGGCGACGGCGTTTTCCTTTTTTGCGAGTAGCTCTTTTAGTAATGTGCTGAAAGGTCTGGTCGTGATCATACTTCCCCCCGGTACTCCCGCCAGAGTCGCTTTGCTAACCGTATGTCCCGCCTTTGTGTTTTTTTCTCTCCTGCGCATATTAGTAGTACTATCAGTTGTCCATCCTCTCCATAATAGACGCGGTAGCCTGGGCCGTAATGCACCCGCAATGCCCAGACGCCGTCGCCTATTGCCCGGTGATCCCCGAAGTTCCCTTCGCTGATGCGCGTGATGCGTTGCGATACCGCCATTCGGCCAACAGCATCATGAAGAGAGTTTAACCACTCCTTTACTCGGTCGTTCCCTGCGGTGACCAATGTTTTTACAACGCGTTTTTGCGGTTCCATGCTCCGCCCCCATAGTGTATCCGATAGGATACACATTGTCAATCCCCTATCCGGTACAAACACGAACACCTAACCCTCAGCCCGGCCTGAAACAGGCCGGCTGGTAGAAAGCTATGTGCGTGAAATTGTGCCTGGGCGCTTTCTTAAGCGGTATCCGGTACCAGTGGTCCCGCGCGGCTATGCCCAGGTCGCGCGGCGCCTTTAAGACGGATACCAAGGCTATGTTCTCGCCTGTCCTCATTGACATAATTACTTTCCTGGTGGTATACTATTTATGAAGAGCGGTAAGTCCAAAGCAGGTGGTTCCGGGTGTTCTCCTCCGTATGGTGGCCTATAGCCCGGGCGACAAGCCTGCCAGGCCCGCTCTTCTTCTTTTTATCCCTTGTAAATCCCGTCAAATACTACCCGCGCGCTGAAGATATTTAGCCACTCTGTATCTTTGCGCTCATATTTCCTGAATATCCCCCAGGCAAACAGGTCCGCAGCCTGGAGCTGCGGCACTTCCTGCGAGGACATGTGTAATATTTCCAGCGGGACATGGGGATTTAATCTGGACTCCACTTGCGCGATAATGTGGCGATTGAATTCGCGTATTTGTGGGCGTGTTTTTCTTTTGTCCACTGTGATGATCACCCGCACATGAGAATCGTTGAGACTGACTCGGTTGAGAACAAGGTACGAGAGGTAGTTGTAAATTCTTTCTTTGTCCTGGCAGAAGTCCTGCATGGCTGCCTCCTTCTGCACCGTTATTGAGTAGATCCGGAACGGAATAGGCCGTGCTATCCCATAGAAGTATTTTTTTGTCGCGAGGTCGGCAGCGCTCCCTTTTAACTCGCCTGAGCTCTCGCCCCGCAGCGCCTTTAGTTTACGCCGAAGCGTTAATTTTACTGCTGTGCCGAGAGCGCGGTTGTTATCAAATCCGTGGATTTCGAGTACCGCTATTGTGAAATGTACGGTTGGTTTGTGATTTACAAAATCAAACCCCAGGTCGCCGCTTTCGTCCAGGTAGAGATAAAGCATAAGCCCCCCACGCCGCATAAATAGCATAGCAGGCCAACCCGACAAAGGCATGACGGGTTTACGAAGGCCAGGGGCCCCCTAGCGCAGGAGGATGCGCGGTTCGCGCGGGGCGGTGGAAGGGTCGGGGACCACGGTAAGGTCTATGCGGCCCAGTTCGCGGCCGTCGGAGGTTACTATCTCTACCCGCCAGCGGCCGGGCTGGTAGTTGGCTTTGGCGGTGAAGGCGCGCCAGCCGCCGTCGCGGCCGCCGGTAATGGCCAGCGGGATGGTGTCAGGCCGGCTCCAGCCGTCCGGGGCGCGCCAGCGCCAGCGCACGGCCAGGCGCTCGTTAAAGTGCGTAGGCGCGAACACCACCACCCAGCAGTAGATAGCGTCCCCGGGCCGCGCCAGGAATTTCTGGTCGCCCCGCTGCCAGAACTTCCAGCGGGGGCGCGTGGTGGTCAGTTCGAACCCGGCTCCCTGTCGGCTGACGCCGTGGTAAATGCCTATTTCCGACAGCGCCATAGGCACCGGGGGAATGACATTGGCGAAATAGAGCAGGGTGAACAGGGCGGCCACGCCGGCAAAGGGATACACCACATGCCTTCGCACCAGCAGCCGCTGGTGGGGCAGGCTCGCGTAAAGCCGCCAGGTAAGCAGCGCAATGCAGGCGCTGGCCCCCGCCAGGGAGCCCAGGAAGGGCAAGACGCCGATGCGGCCCATCAGGGTGGGGATGAGGTAGGTGAAGTACGACACCAGGCACAGGCTGAACAGGCTCATGCGCAGCAGCGTGCCGGAGTCTTTGAACGGCTTCAGTTCGTTTATAGCCAGCACGGTGACCAGGGCCAGCAGGAACAGCAGCGAGGTGCCCAGCGAGGCGCTTTTGAAATAGAAGAGCGTGTAGATGTTAAGCAGGGTGCCCAGCATGAAATGCGTGGCCCCTACATGGTAGCGCCAGGCGGTCTTAAGGCGCTCGTGCGGGACGAAGCCGCCGTGGCTTTCGCGCAGCTCCAGCCCGGTCAGGTACGCGCACAGCGAAAGATACGTGGCCTGGTGGATGATGTTGTGCGGCTTGTCGATGCGCCCCACCGCCAGCACGTCGAACAGGAAGCCGGCCACGAATAAACCCGCGGTGCAGGCGGGTTCATGTTCGTTATAATATTTTTTAACGCGTTCCAGCATCTGTTAAAAATTATCATTTATCGGCTTTCGGTTCAATTTGTTAATAAAAAGTCATATAGTCATCAGCGTCCCCTGGCCCGCGCTTAAGCCTTGGCGCGGTCGGCGGGGCCGTCCAGCACCTCGCGTATTTTTGCGGTCAGCGTCTCGAACGTGAACGGTTTATACAGCAACGCTATCCCAGGCTCGAGAACCCCGTGTTTTACCATGGAGTTGTCGGTATAGCCGGACATGAACAAGGTGCGGGGCACCAGCTTCCGGCGCGCCAGCTCCGCGGCCAGCTCCCTGCCGCTCATGCCGGGCATGACCACGTCCGTCAGAAGAAGGTCTACCGGTTTGCCGTGGCGCTCGGCGGCCGCCAGGGCCTCTTTGCCGTCGGCGGCGGAGAGCACGGTATAGCCGCTGGCGCGCAGCTGGCGCTCGCCGAGGCGGCGCAAACTGTCGTCATCCTCCACGAACAGCACCGTCTCGGTCCCCTTTTGGGGACCTGCCGGCACTTTACCGCCGGAAGTTTCCGCGGGCCCGCCCGCCGCCAGCGGGAAATACAATTTGAAAACCGTGCCCTTGCCCGGCTCGCTCTCGACCGTTATATCGCCCCCGCTTTGCTTTACGGTCCCATAAACCATAGAAAGCCCCAGCCCGGTGCCTTTGCCCTGGGCCTTTGTGGTATAGAACGGCTCGAACAAATGCTTTTTAACCTCCGGGCTCATGCCGCTGCCGTTGTCCCCCACCTTTACGCAAGCAACCCGGCCGCGCGCGAAGGCCGGCCGGGCCGCGAAGAATTCATCTGGCGGCAGCAGCACCTCCGTTTCCAGCGTTATCTTCCCGGCATTCCCGACGGCGTCGCGCGCGTTCACCACCAGGTTCATAGCCGCCTGCTCTATCAGGCCGGGATCCACCAGGACAAGACAGGGAGCGGAGCTGAATTTTGTGGATAATTTTATGCCTTCACCTATAATGCGGCCGAGCATCTTGGTCATGTCGTTGAACGTCTTGTTCAGGTCCGTCACTTTGGGGTCTATGATCTGCCGCCGGCTGAAGGCCAGGAGCTGGCGCGTAAGGGTGGAGGCGCGGTCGGCGGCGCTCATGATCTCGTTCATATCCCCGCGGTTCGGGTCCTCCGGTTCGAGAGCGCCGGTAACCATGGCGCAGTAGCCCTTTATGGCTGTCAGGATGTTGTTGAAGTCATGCGCGATGCCGCCCGCCAGGAGCCCGACCGCTTCCATTTTCTGGGCCTGATAAAACTGCCCTTCGAGCCTGAGCTGCTCCGTAATATCTTTCGTCACCGCCACATAGTTCACTATTTTCCCGGAGGGGTCCTTCACCGCTGAAATGGTTGATTCCTCGGTGTAGTAAGTCCCGTCCTTGCGCTTGTTGACGATGCGGCCCGCCCAGGTTTTGCCGGCAGCGATGGTATCCCATAAGCCGCGGTGGAAGGCCGCGTCCTGTTTGCCGCTTTTGAGCAGCCGGGGATTCTTCCCCAACGCCTCCCCGCGGAGATAGCCGGTCACCGTCTCAAAGGCCGGATTTACATACTGGATATTCCCCTCTATATCGGTGATAATTACGATCTCGCCGGCTTGCTCGATGGCTTTAGTGAGCAGTTCACGTTCGGCGTCGGCCTGTACGCGTTCGGTTATGTCGAGCATCCTGACTACGAGGTTAATTTTCCCCTGCTTATCCTTGTAGTCCGTCATGTACATTTCCCCCAGGCGTTTTTGTCCGTCCGCCCTCAGGAAAAAAAACTGGTAGTTATGTTCATAAGGGAGGCCCGCGACGGCTTTTTGAAAATTAGGAAGCACAAGGGCGGCCGACTCCGGCGCCAGGAACTTGAGGAAAGAATCCACGGCCAGATATTCTTCGCGCGAATAGCCGCCCACGGACAGCGCCCAGTCGTTCACCCATAAGAACCGGCCCTGCTCGTTCAGGATGCAAATGGCGTTATTGGCGTATTCCGCTACGGCGCGGTAGCGTTCCTCGCTCTCGCGCAGCACCAGCCGCGCTTCCTCCATCTCCGTGGTGTCGCGGTAAACGGCCGTGATCTGCCCGTCCGGCAGGCGGTAGACGGTGTTTTCACGCCAGCCCCTGCGCTTGTCGTCTTTATAATAGGAGGAAGTCAGCGTGCGGGGGTTGCCGTCCGCGGCCGTCCGCCGCATTATTTCCAGCAGGCCAAGCTCTTTCACGCCCGGGAAAACCTCGGTGATCTTTTTGCCGACCAGGTCTTTTTTGGCGACGCCGTCCAGGCGTTCGGCTTCCGGGTTGAAATCCAGGAATATAAAATCCCGGCCGTCTTCCGACGGTTTATAAAAGGCCACGCCCATAGGCAGGTTCTCAAAGAACCCGCGGAAGCGCGCGTCGCTTTCCTTCAACTGGTCCCGCTCCCGCGAGAGCGCCAGTGCCTGCCGTTCACATTGGGCCCTCAGGCGGTAAAGCTCGGTATGGGTCCGCATCTTGTACAGGAGTTCGTCGCGGTGAAAGGACTTAGAAAAGAAATCCACGGCGCCTAGCTTAAGGCCCTCTACGCGTTCAGGGGTTTCAGCAATGCCGCTTAAAAAGATCACAGGGATCCCGCTGGTTTCCGGCCTGGCCTTGAGTTGTTTTATAACCTCGAACCCGTCCATGCCCGGCATGCGGATATCCAGAAAAATGAGTTCCGGAACCTTAACCGCCACCGCGGCCAGCGCCGCCTCGCCGCTGTCGGCCGTGCGCACGCTGCAGCCTTCATCCGTAAGCGTTTGACTAAACAGCGCCAGGAAAGCGTGATCGTCATCAATGACCAGAATTTCGCCTTTATTATTCATAATTCCGGCGCCCGCGCCTAAGCCTTGGCCTGGCCGGCGGGGCCGTCCAGCACCTCCCGCAGTTTCAGGGCAAGGGCGTCGGCCGTGAAAGGTTTATAGATGAACGCCAGGCCCGGCTCGAGGACGCCGTGTTTGGCAATGGCCTCGTCGGTATAGCCGGACATGTACAGCGTCCTTGCGGCAAGGCCCCTGCGCGCTACTTCCAGCGCCAGGTCCCGGCCGTTCATGCCCGGCATTACCACGTCGGTTAGCAGCAGGTCTACGGGCCGGCCGTAGCGCTCAAGCGCCTGCAGCGCGCCAACCCCGTCGGCGGCTGCAAGCACGGTGTACCCGTTCTCCCGGAGCAGACGCTCCCCGAGGCGGCGCAGCATCCGGTCGTCTTCCACCAGCAGGATCGTTTCGGTGCCGGACAGCGAGGCCGGTTTCTCACCGGGCTTCTCCGCCTGCTGCTGCGCCGGCGCGGCGAGAGGCAGATATATGAAAAAGGCCGCGCCCTTGCCGGGCTCGCTTTCAACCTCTATCTCTCCGCCGCTCTGCTTAACTATCCCGAGTATAGCCGGCAGCCCCAGCCCCGTGCCGCGGCCGTCGGGCTTGGTCGTAAAAAAAGGTTCAAAGATATGGCTGCGGACTTCGGCGGTCATCCCGTGGCCGGTATCTTGCGCCGTCAGCTTTACCAGCGGGCCGCGCTTCAGCGCCGGGTGAGCGGCGGTAAAGCCCGCCTCAGGCGCCAGGATCTCGCTCGTTATAGTTATCGTCCCGCCGCCGGGCATGGCGTCCCGCGCGTTGACGGCCAGGTTCATCACCAGCTGCTCCAGCTGGCCCGCGTCCGCAAGTACCAGGCAGGGCGCGCCGAACAGCCTGGTTTCCAGGGTGACATCCTCGCCTATAAGGCCTTTCAACATCTTGACCATATCGGTTACGGTCGTATTCAGGTCCAGCACCTTGGGTATTATTACCTGGCGCCGGCTGAAGGTAAGCAGTTGGCGGGTAAGCCCCTCCGCGCGCTTTGCGGCCACCAGTATCTCCTGCGCGTCCGCCAGCCTGGGATCTCCGGGAGCATAGCTTTTGGCGATGACCCCGCCGTAGTATTGAATGGCGGTCAGAACATTGTTGAAGTCGTGAGCCACCCCGCCGGCCAGGCGCCCGACGGCCTCCAGCTTCTGCGCCTGCAGCAGCTGCTCCTGGAGCGCGCTCTTTTCCAGTTCGGCCGCTTTCCGGCCTGTTCTGTCGCGGGCGATGGAGAGCGCATACTGCTTGCCGCCGTACCCGAAAATACTGGTTGAGATCTCCACCGGGATCCGCCGGCCGTCTTTGGCGGCGTGCTCCGTGTCAAAAACGGCCTGCCCGGTGTTGGCCAGACTTTTGAGCGCGGCTGCCTTGGCGTCGTCCGGTCCCCCGGCGTCTATATCCAGCGGCGTCAGCCTGAGCAGTTCGTCACGGCTGTAGCCCAGGCGCGCGCAGGCCACCCTGTTCACCTCTATGAATTTATCAAGCCTGCCGTCAGGCCAGCGGCCGTGGAGGAAGATGGCGTCGTTGGAATTTTCGAACAGCGTCCTGAACCGCGCCTCGCTCTCTACCAGGCCTTCTTCCGTATCCCTGCTCCTGCGCTGATGTATCAGCAGGGCGCTCAACAGCACCGTGCCTAACGGGAAGATGACCATCAGCGGCAAAGCGGCCTTGCGCAGCGCCTCCAGCGCCAGCGGCCAGGGAAGGAGCAGCACGCAGGCCAGCTGCACCAGGTGCAGCGTGACGCCGAAAAGCAACAGCTCCAGCAGCCCGCCCTCAACGGTCAGCCGGGGCCGCAGCCGCCGCCAGGCCAGCCCCCAGCCCGCGCAGCCGAGTATGACCGCCAGCCCGGACAGGGCTCCCTGGCCGTCTATAATAAGCCTGTAGGCGCCGGCTATAACCGCCGCCAGCAACGTAGGGATGAATCCGAAGAACAGGCCGGCGACACCCAGGAGTATGGAGCGCGCGTCAAAAATAATGCCGGGGCGCAGCGTCCACGGATTCGCCATTAAAGCTATGCCCATAAGGCCCACCAGTACCCCGGTGAGCGCGTCCCGCCCGCCGGCGGGCAGGGCGGACCCGAACGGGACCTTGAACCTGATGCCGGAATATACGGCCACCATGACCAGCAGCAGGCTGGCGCTGTACACAAGGTCGATCAACAGAGGATGTCCCATAGTATTGGCCGCTTAATATGTTTGGCTGCCCCGCTCCCGATCCGGTATCTATAAGATTAATATACGCTTTGTCCCGTTCACCGGCAATATGGACTTCTACGCGAGCGCGTAGGTAGTATCCCTTAAATCACGGGGCCTTCCGTAATACTACCACGCGGATTAAGCACAATTCCCGATAGCTTTAGCCAGGACCGGGCGGCTATACTTTCCGTAATGAGCGTTACCGCGCACTACACAGAGTGCTATGTGCTTAACCGGCACTTTTCTTCGGCCCTGAATTTCCGCTGGCTGGTGGTGGGTTCCGCTTTTCCGGACGCGTTCGTCTTCGACCGTGTTTTCATGTACACCATCGACATGAAAATGCATCGCGATTATTTTTTCGGCTGGTTCCACAGCCTGCCGGTGCCGCTGGCCCTGGGCGTGCTGGTGTATTTTCTTTTCGGGCGCCGGCCGGCCCTGGGTTTTATCGTCGGGAGCTGGCTTCACGTGCTGAGCGACGTGTTCGACCAGCTTGGGGTAAAGCTGTTCTGGCCGTTCCTGGACAAACGGTTCTCCGTCGGGATCTGGCCCTGGTCGGATACCACGGTCTGGTATGACTGGTACGTCTATTTCACCACGCCGGCCTCCGGGCTGTTCGAGCTCTTCTTCTTTGTCTGGGCCGTGCTCATTATCAGGCGCCTGGAGGGCAGGTCCTTCCTGGAGAAGATGCTGCGGCCCTGGAAAGAAGCTCGGTGGTCGGAACGATATTCAGAGATCAGGCAGGTTCCTTAATGACAGAAAAACAAACCGCCATACTTATAGTCGAGGACGATAGCTCCATGTCCGGGTTTCTCGTCCGTTCGCTTGAAAACCGCGGTTTTGCGGTTATGGCAGCCAGATCGGCCGAGGAATTGATAGAGAAAGTGCTCATGGAGCCTTTTGAACTGGCCCTGATAGACATAAACCTGCCGGGGATGGACGGCATAGCCCTGACCAGGAAGATGAAAGCCATGAACTGCGCCTGCGACATCATCATCATGACCGGCGATCCGAATCTTGATAATGCGGTAGGCGCTATCAAGGCGGGGGCCTATGACTACCTTATAAAACCGTTCTCCGACGAAATGCTCCAGCTCACCGTGGAGCGCTGTCTTCAGAAACGGAAACTCTCGTCGGAACTCACCAGCACCAAGGCCGCGAAAGAAGAGATCCTGGCCGCATATTCGCAGTTACAGGCGCTTGAAAAAATGAAAGACGCCTTTCTTTCCGTGATCGGGCACGAATTAAAAACCCCTCTGACGAAAATACTCGGCGGGATAGAACTGATCAAAGAAAACGGAACAGCGGGGACGCCTGAAAGCCTGATAAACGCCGTGCAGACTGGCGCTCTGCGCCTGCATGAAATTATCGAAGACATACTAGCCTATACGGCCGCCAAAGAAGCCGCGTGCCCGGAACAATTTACCGCGGCAGATCCCGCGGGCCTGATAAACAAAGCGGTGGCAGAGCTCGGCCCTGTTTTCAAGGCATATGGCGCGGCCGCGCTTACTTCTTTCCCGAAAACCGCCCTGACCATATACTGTGAACCTGAAAAACTCACCCTGGCCATCAAACACCTGATAAGGAACGCTATTACCTTCGGAAATCAGGGCGAAGCCGTGAAAATTGCGCTGGTGGAAGACGCCGGGGAGATACGGCTTAGCGTGGAAGATACCGGCATCGGCATACCGAAAGAAAAACTTGACGCTATCTACGACCCTTTCTACCAGGTGGCCGATTACATGACCAGGAAAAGCGGCGGGCTGGGCCTCGGGCTGGCGCTGGTAAAACAGATCACGCAAGCCTGCGGGGGCAAAGTAAGGGTAAAGAGCGCCCTGGGCAAAGGCACAACTTTCACGCTTATCTTCCCCAAAGGCAAGGGGACGCTGATGACTATTTGATTATTTATCAACTTTCGGTTAAATTTGTTAATAACAAGTCATATAGTCATCAGCGTCCCCTGCCCCGGAAGATGTAAAATCTGGTTAGTCATGAACCGGGTGATTACAAAGCGGCTGATCTTCTGCGCGGCGCTGCTGCTGGCGGCGGCGCCCCTGCGGGCGGGCGAGACGGCGTGGCTCACCTCGGCTAACCGCAAGCACATTGTGCAGCTTTCCGCGGATTGGCTCACCGGGGCGGCAGCGCCGTTGCGGCTGCCCAAGGGGATAACGCATGCGTTCTCGCTGGCGCCCAGGTCGCGCGCTTACGCGCTGGATATAGCCGCCGAGGATACGACGATAACGACGGTGGCTTCTTCGGAGGTGCACTTTATCCGGGTGCGCAAGCTGGCCGGGAACCCGCCGGCGCGGCGGTTGCAGCTGCCGGACAATTCGCTGCTGGAATATTTCACCGCCCCCGCCGCAAGCGGCAGCGCGGCCTGGCGCGCGCAGGGCGTGCTGTATAAATACGTGCAGCGCTATTACCTTACTTTCAGCTCGGCCAAGGGCTACCCCGGCGATAAAGAGTGGGAGGAAGCCCTGCGTTTGCTGGCCACCCTGGACCCCAGCGAACCTACGGTGGGGGCCTGGAAGGACGATTTTTTAAAGAGGATAGCGGACGCCGGCCGTGAGAAAGACCCCGCGGCCGCCCGCGGGAAGCTGATAATGTCCGTAGTTAACCGCGCCGACGGTTCGGCGGTGAGCTTTGAGGACGTGGAGATCTTTGTCTGCAAGAACTTTGTGGGCAACCTGTACCTGTTCAACCAGGCCCAGACGGCGCATTGCTGGATAGCGCCCATGGAAGATTACAAATTTTTCCTCGACAAGCTCAGCGAGAAGTCGTGGAGATACAGCAACCCCGTTTTCCAGGAATGCCCCCAATCCATGCGCCAGGAGCGCGCCTGCGACCCGGAAAAGCTCAGGAACTTCTAAACCTGCCGGCCTTTTTTTATCTTTCTTTTCCTTACGCGCTTATTATTGTTACTATATTATTGTTCCATATCAAAAATCAGTCCGCAGCGAGGTCATAATGCGCATATTCTTTGCGACGTTCTTTTCTTTTCTCTTTCTGCTCCTTCCCTTCCCCACCCCGGCTTTTGCCGACGCCGATAGCGACCTCTCAGATAAATTCAAAACCCGCATAAAAGCCGCCAGGGATATGTCCGACGGCGCCGCGCAGTGGGAAGCCCTGGCCAAACACCTGGCCGGCGATCCCCTCTTCGCCGCCCTGGGCCTGGACAAACTTACCTACCTGCGCGGCAACCAGCTTACTTACGATTACACCCTGAACCTGGGCGGCGCGGCGCTGGACCTGAACGGCACGCTGACCTTCGACCCCGCCCCGGCCGACGGCGCCCCGACGGCCACGCTAACTTCCAAAACGGAGAAAACGGACGGCGACCTTATAGACATAGGCGCCCTGCGCTCCAACTCGGCCACCCTGCAGGCGGCCATCTACAAGGAGAACGGCGGTTACAAGGTTTACGCCCGGTTGCTGCCCAATTTCACCAATTATAACCGCGACCCGCAGCCCGCCCTGCTGCTGGCCAAGAGTAAAGGCGTACTGGACTTTGCCCTGGTGGGCGCCAACCTTACCGTCAGCGACCTGGCGCCTTACGCCGGCAGGCTGCCTTTCCTTGACAAGTTCGTGTTCGCCGGCCTGGCCCGCGCCGGGGACGTTTACACCATAAAAGGCTCGGTGAACGGCAAAGACGTGGCCTGCGCGGTGGACAATGCCAAGAAGAGCATTTTCCTTACCGGCAAGGGCCTGGCCTTGTCCGACATTATCCCCGAAGCCGCCAACCTGCCCGTGCTTAACGAATTCGCTTTTGAAAGTTTCACCAAGACAGACCAGACCCTGGCGGTAGCCGGAACCCTGAACGGCAAGAAGACCACGGTAGCCAGGGGCCCGACTAAAAATTCCTTCGTAGTTACCGGCGCCGCGTTGCAGCTGGCGGACCTGGTGCCCGCCGCCGCCGGCCTGCACGTACTGGACAGATTTACCTTTAACAGCCTGACCTGGACGCCCCAGGGTCTTACCGTAAGCGGCGCCATAGGCGGCAAGGCCGTCTCCGTGGCCGCCGACAGCTCCGGCCAGGAGCTGACCGTGACCGGCGACGACCTGAAGCTGGCGGATGTGATCCCGGCCGCGGCCCAGGTCCCCTGCGTGAACGGCTTTGCCCTGGACAGCGTGCGCCGTTCAGCCTCCGCGCTGGCCGTCACCGGCAAGCTTAACGGCCGCCCGGTGGCCGTCTCCGAGAATTTTGCGGAGAAGAGGCTGGAAATGAGCGGCCCCGGCCTGAGCCTGCCCGCCTGCGTGCCCCTCTCGCTGAACCTGCCCGGCCTGCACCTGTTCAACTTCGGCAGCCTGTTCCATTGGCCCGACCGCATAGAGGTGGACGGGACCATAGACGGCAAGGCGGTCAAGTTCGTGTGGGTTTTCTCCCCCAAGGTGATAACCGTGACGGGCGACAGCCTGAAGCTGGCCGATTTCCTGCCGGAGACCGCCAGGCTGCCTTTCCTGGGCGAGTTCGCTTTCCTGAACCTGAAGTATACCGACGCCGTACTGACCGTGAACGGCACGGTGAACGCCAAGAGCGTGGCCGTGACGCGGGACAACGACAAAAAGACCGTGAAGCTGACCGGCGACGACCTGAAGCTGGCCGACCTGGTGCCCGAAGCCTCCCAGCTTCCCTTCCTGGACGCTTTCGCCCTGGACACCGTAAAGTTCTCCACCGCCGAATTCATAGTGACCGGCAAGGTGAACGGCAAGGGCGTTACGGTGGAGGACCCCCCCGCCAGCAATCTCTTCCGGGTGACCGGCGACGCGCTGACGCTGGGCGACTTCATCCCGCAGACCAGGAACCTGCCCTACCTGCAGACTTTCGCTTTTACCAGCCTCAGCCACACGGCCGACGGGCTGGAAGCGGCCGGCCGCATGAACGGCAAGGCCGTGCTGGTCAGCCGCCCCGCGGCGGGCGACTCCTTTACCGTGAAGGGCGACGGCGTCAAGCTGGCGGACCTTATCCCGGCGGCGGCCAAGCTGAGCTACCTTAACAACTTCACCTTCACGGAACTGGTCTATACCGAAGCTTCCCTGCAGGTGGCCGGCACGGTGAACGGCAAGAACATCTCGGTGACGCAGGACAACGCGCTTAAGACCTTTACCGTAAAAGGCTCGGCGCTGCAGCTGGCGGATTTTGTGCCGCAGGCGGCCAGGCTGCCTTACCTGCAGAAGTTCGACGTGAACAGCGTGGTTCAGCGCCCCAACGGCGCGCTGGTGGCCGGCGACGTGGACGGCAAAGCGCTGACCGTGGACGCGGATATGACCGCTAACACCTTTAAAATTACCGGCGCGGACCTGCTGCTCAAGGATTTTGTGCCGCAGGCGGCCGGGTTCGCCTACCTCGACAACTTCAAGTTCGACAGCCTGCTCTCCACGCTTACCGATATAGAAGTTTCCGGCAAGGTGAACGGCAAGGCTGTGGTGGTGAAGAAAACTTTGGACGCCCCGGATTTTTCCGTGACCGGCGACGACCTGCAGCTGGCGGATTTCATCCCGGCCGCGGCCCAGGTGCCCTGCGTGAACGCCTTCGCGCTGGACAGCGTGCAGCGGTCGGCCGCCGCGCTGGCCATCACCGGCAAGGTCAACGGCAAGCCGGTAGCCGTCTCCGACACTTTCGCGGAGAACCGGCTGGAGATGAGCGGGCCCGGCCTGAGCCTGCCCGCCTGCATGCCGCTGTCGCTCAATATCCCCGGCCTTAACCTTTTCAACTTCGGCAGCCTGTTCCACTGGCCCGACCGCATAGAGGTGGACGGCACGGTGAACGGCAAGGCCGTTAAACTGGTGTGGGTCTTTTCCCCCAAGGTGATAACCGTGACAGGCGATAGCCTGAAGCTGGCCGATTTCCTGCCGGAGACCGCCAAGCTGCCTTTCCTGGGCAATTTCGCTTTCCTGGGCCTGAAATATTCCGACGCCGAGCTGGCGGTGAACGGCACGGTGAACGGCAAGAACGTGGCCGTGGCGCAGGACAACGCCAAAAAGACCGTGCTGGTGACCGGCGACGACCTGAAGCTGGCGGATTTCGTGCCCGAAGCGGCCGACGTCCCTTTCCTGAAGGCGTTCGCCTTCGACAGCCTGTCTTACAGCCAGGCCGCGGTGGTGGTGGACGGCAAGCTCAACGGCAAGAAGGTTTCTGTGACAAAGCCTTTCGGGCCCGGGGCGGGTTTCACCGCCGCCGGGGAAGGCCTGCTGCTCAAGGACCTGGTGCCCGAGGCGGGCGGCCTGAAGGCCTTTGACGCCGTGGCGCTTAACCTGGTGACGGTTTCCCCCGCCGCGGTGGAAGTGGCCGGCACGCTCAACGGCAAGGCGGTGAAGTTCGTGCGTACGCGCGGCGACAAGCCGGTGTCCACCATTACGGCGGACGGTCTGGTGCTGGGCGACATCTACGCCCCGCTGGCCGGCCTGCCCGTTATCAGCGCGGTGGCCATGGAGAAGATCAGCCTGGACGGGACCTCGGTAGAGGCCGCGGCCAAAATAGGCGGCCTGAAGGCGGACGTGATAGCGCGCGCCAACCAGGGCGCCAACGACGGCTACGTGGCCGTGTATTTCAATTCGCTCTCCGCCGCTACCTTCATTCCCGCGGCGCAGGGGCACCTGGTCAACGATCTCTCGCTGGATAACGCGCTGTTCGTGATACAGCCGGCGGGCTCCCCCGCCCGCGCGCTGACGGCGGCGGAGCTGCCCGGCGACCTGCCCAAGCTGGTGGGCTGGCCGGCTGGCGTTTCCATGAACCTTTCCGAAGGCGTGAACATAGCCGCCTGGATAACCGTGGCCAAGTCGGCCCAGCTGACCAGCGCTTTCAAGGCGCTGGGCGTTACCGGCAACAGCCTGCTGGTGAAAGGCACGCTGCCCCCGTCGGCCTTCAAGGGCATGGGCGGGGCGCAGGCCTCGGCGGCCGCGCTGCCGCCGGCCGACAAGCAGGCCCTGCTGGCGGGGCTGAACCTTTCCGTGGAGCTGCCGCTGCCGGCGCTGCCCGCCGTAGCGGGCCTGGTAACCGTAAAGGGGCCGGTCATCCTCAGCATAGGCGGCGACGCCGCCGGCAAGAGCAGCCTGTGGGCCCGGGTGCCCAAGCCCATAGCGGCCTCCAAACCGGCCGGGGACCTGGACGTGTCGGTGCAGTTCCAGCTCGACGTAACGGGCGCGGGCATCGGCGAGCAGCTGGACGCGCTGGTGAACCTGGACAAAGGCGCGCGCGGCGGGCTCAGCCTGCTGGCGGTGTACGAGGGCGCCTGGAAGCAGCCCTTCGGCATACAGGGCCTGACGCTGACCGACGGCGGCTTCGAATTCGCGCTGGAAGGGAAAGGCCCGCAGGCAAGCGGCGACCTGGCTTTCTTCGCCACGGCCCTGATCGGCGCCAAGAACGTGGCGGTCTCCGCCGACCTCAAGCGCGCGGACGGCAAGATCTCGCTGGACTACTTCCAGCTGGACGGCAAGTTCCGCCTGGCCGATTTCCCCGGCGGCAAGAACATCCCCGGCGGCGACAAGTTCGAGCTGGACCAGCTCAAGCTGTCCCCCAACGGCATTGAGGCCAAAACCGTGCTGGGCGGGAAAAAGACGGACGCTTTCCTGTTCAACGCCGGCACCGACGCCGCGCCCAACTGGCTGTTCGCGGTGAGCCAGAAGAACTTCCGCATTACGGAGCTGCTGCCCGCGGGCAAGGCCATAAAGCCGCTGGGCGCCATGGTAATACCGCAGGCCGCGCTGATCCTTTCCGAAAAAGGCCTGAAGAACGCGGACCGCAGCGCCCTGGGCGTGATAGCCAAGGACATGTTCGACGAGATCCTGGGCAAGAGCGCTTATCCCCTCAACCTGCCCGACGGTGTAGCTTTGCTGGCGGCCTTCGACCCCGGCGCGATGGGCGCGGTGGGCAAGGGCCTTAACGCCATCGGCGTGCACGACGACGCGGTCATCATGGGCGCCGTCACCGGCGTATTTCAGGGCGCGCCCGGCTTCCTGCTGGCGCTGAACATGGAGACCGTGGGCGAGACCCGCGGCCTGCCCGGCAAGGTGATGACCTTCAAGCCCGGCGTGCCGCCGTCCTTCTTCCTGCAATGGGCCGCGCAGGACTTTTACGCGGGCCTGCGCGCTCCCATGCAGGTGAAGGCCGGCAAGGAACTGCTGGATTTCACCACCGAGGTGGAGCTGCAGTTCGGCGAAGCGGGCACCGGCGTTAAGGTGCTGGGCGCCAAGGACGGCCCCTGGAAGCAGCCCTTCGGCATAAAGGGGCTCACGATCAACAACGTAAAGATGGACGTGGCCATTACCCCGCTGGGCGAGGTGCAGTTCGGCCTGGCCGGCGACCAGCAGTACGGCAATTGCCACGACCTCAAATCCAAGGACTGCGTGGACGTGGACCTGGCGATGAGCGTGAAGGTGGCGCTGGCGGACGGCCTGCCCGACGGCGTGGCTTTCGCCGGCAAGGTGAACCCGCTGGGCATCCCGGCGCTGATGGAGATCACCGAAACTTTGATGGGCGCGCAGCCGGGGAGCATGGCCAAGCTCCCGGTGCCGTTCTTCCAGATCAACGACGCGCAGCTGGCCTTCGCCACGCCGGGCGCCAGCGACCCCCAGCTGGGGCTGGTGGGCGACGGCTTCGCCTTCGCCGGCGACTTCTTCTTCATGAACCAGAGCCTGGGCCGCGTGCGGGGCTCCGGCGGGCCGGCGGGCACCGCGATCAAGGGCGCCATAGGCGACATCAACCTGGACGTGCTGAAGTTCACCAACGGCAGCATCGACATCGCCCTTGGCCCGCGCCCCAGGTACGCCATCAACGCCGACGTGACCCTGCTGGGCGCGCCGCAGCACGTGGTGATAGACATCAAACCGCCGTCCTTCCAGTTCGACATGACGGAGAAGCTGGGCGCTTTCGGCAGCGCGCTTTTGACCGTGCGCATGGACGGCTTCGACCTGGAGAAAGGCACCTTCGACAAGAACGCCGGCGTCAGCGTGACGGGCGAGTTCAAGTCCACGCTGGTGCCGTGGATGAAGGCCGAGGTGAAGAAGGGCGTGGAAGAGCTGCGCCTATCCGCCAAGGCCAAGTTCGAGGAGGACACCAAGGCGCTGAAGGAAGCGCAGGCGAAGGTGGAAGACCTCAACGATAAGATACAGAAGCTGAAGGCCGAGGACCAGAAAGCCAAGGACCGGGCCGACGACGCGCTGAATTCCGCCCAGAGCCGCGTGAACTCCCTGCTGGACAAGCACGACCACGAGGACCACGAGGCGCATCATTGCGGCTCCAAGTGGACGCACTGGGCGTGTTCGCCGGGCTGGCGCATAGCCGCCGCCGCCACCTGGGTGATCTACGAAGTGGCCGACAAGACCCTGGACGCCGCCAAAAAGGCCGTGGCCGCCGCCACCAACCTGGACCCGCGCGTAGCGGCCCTGATAGCCGAGCGCGATATAGAGCGCGCCGGCCTGGCCGTGGCGGAGGCCGTGGTAAAAGTGACGGAGGACGTGGAAGACTTCGTGATGAAGGAGCTGGAGACCGTGCTGGAGAAGGCGGTGGCCGACATGCCGCTGGAAATAGACAAGACCTTCATCGTGGGCGACCTCAAGGACATGGTGACCCACAACGACCCGCTGGTGCTGGACATGCAGTTCAAGCTGGTGGGCGATCCGATGCACGAGTACTTCGCGGTGAAGATACCGGACCGGCCCGAGAACGCGGCGTTCGACGCGACCTCGTTCGCGCTGCTGCCGGCGCTGGCGCTGGACAAGCTGACCGAGGACGCCCTGAAGAAGCTGTCCCCGCAGGCGGCCCGGTGGGTGCACGCCCACATAGCCACGCAGCTGGCCGACGCCGAGGATAAGGTGCGCCAGGCGGTGGAAGCCCAGGAGGAGAAGTACAAAAGCGTGCTGGGCACCTTCGAGAGCGGCACGGAAAAATACAAGAAGGCTTTTGCCGAGCAGGCGGACGACCACCTGAAGCTGGTGGAAGAGATGGACGTAAGCGACCTGATGCCCAACAGCCTGGAATACAGCAACATCTACCTGGCCATCGGCCACAGCAACCTGTGCCTGGCGGTTTCCAAGGACGGGCTGAGCGTGGCGCAGCTGCCCTGCCATGACACGGACGTGCAGCAGTGGAACACGGTGGCGCTCAAGGACGACGCCGAGGGCTACGTGGAGCTCAAGAACAAGGGGCTCTGCCTGAAGGCCCGCCAGGGCGACGACAAGGACAGCTTCGAGCCCCTGGTGCTGGCGCAGTGCGACGCCGCGGACCGCCACGAGCAGTGGAAGATCATCTCCGCGGACGGGTTCTACGACGAGATAGTCAACCGCTTCTCGCAGAAGTGCCTGCACTTCAACACCGAGGACGCCAACCCGGTGACGGCTTACGCCGTGTGGACCTCGTGCCTGGGCGCCGACAGCCAGACCTTCCGCGACATCACCGACGCGGAAAAGCCCACCTGGCACAACGTGGCCTCCCAGGTGAAGGCGGCCAACGGCCTGTGCCTGGACGTGGTGGAAGAAACGGAGAACATCCTGAAGCTGACGCCGCAGAAGAAAGAGATAAAGCTCTACGCGCACAAGTGCGGCGACGGCAGCGAGAAGTTCAACTACGTGGAAGAGGTGGACGGCGATATCCGGCTGGTGCATACCGAGACCGGCGCCTGCGTGTACCCGCAGGAAAAAGCCGACTCGCTGGCCATGCGGGCCTGCGACCGCGGCGAGGACATGTTCTGGCGCATCAACGCCAAGTCGGCTTCGGCGGACCAGTTCATGAACGTAAAGAGGAACTTCTGCCTGGCGCTGCCGGCCCCGGCCGGCGGCTCCACGCGCGACCAGGAAGCGATGATAGTGAATTGCAATATTACTCCCAACGACAGCACATTACTGGACTTCACAAAATGAAAAACAAAACAATAACGTTACTCTGCGTAAGTCTGCTCCTGCCCGCGCTTTCGGGCTGCGCCTCGGCGCCCCGTTCGGCGCGCCTGCCGCTGAACCCTTCGGTGGACCGGATGCTGCGGGAGGTGGCTAAAAAGCCTTCCGGCAACCTGGTCACGGCGGCCGTGCGCGACGGCATCAGGGCCATCCGCAAGGGGCGCTATACCGAGGCGCTCAAAAGCTTCGGCGCGGGCCTGCGCGTGGACCCGGTCAACGGGAACCTGCATTTCCTCAACGCCCTGGCCTACCACCTGGGCTCGCTGTCCGGCGACATGGGCCAGCTGGAACTGGCCGAATCCGGCTACACCTCCGCGCTGCGCTTCGAGCCGGACAATTACTGGGCCTCCTTCTTCCTGGGGCACGTGTATTTCGCCCAGAAGCGCTTTAAGGACGCGCAGAACCAGTTCTCCTACGCGCTGCTCTACGCGCCTGAAGACGCCGATTTCCTGCGCGCGCTGGCCGTGGCTTCGTATTACGACCAGAACCTGGAAATGGGCAGCTGGGCCGCCGAGAAAGCGGTGCTCCTGCAGCCGGGGCAAGCTTCGGGCTGGCGCATAGCCGCGCTGACCCGGGCGGCCAAGGGGGACCTTAAGGGGGCCGATGACTGCCTGGTTAAATTCCAGGAACTGACCGCCCCGTCGGCCGCGGCTAAGAAGAACGATTCCGTGAGGGAGTGGACCGCCGATCACCTGAAGAACAGGATAGAGGACTGGCGGGCTTTCCACCGGCAGCATCCCGGCCTGGTGCAGGCCGCCGGGCCCGGCGTTTTCGGCGCCCCGGTGCAGGCGGAAGGCAAGCCGCTGGCGGTGGCCGGCCAGGACGAGAACTACGACGACTCCGCCCAGAACGCCGACGAGAGCTGGGGCGAGTCCGCCAAGACCGGCGACGCGGGCGCCAAGACGGACCCCAACGCGCCCAAGATGACGCTGGTTGACGTGGTGATAATGAGCACGGAAGAAAGCCGCACCCAGGCCAAGGGCGTGAACCTGCTTACCGGCCTGAAGGCGACGCTGGGCGGGACCGTCGGCTATAAATGGGTTTCGGCCCGCGGCTCCGGCGGTTCGTCGGGGCGGGCCACCACCATAGCCCCCACCTTCACGCTGGATAACATCACCTATAACCTCAACATCTGGAACGACGGGGTGAAGGTGGGGGAGGTGCTGGCGCGGCCTTCGCTGCTGGCCCTGGACAACCAGACCTCCATGTTCTATTCCGGCGCCGTGCTGCACGTGCAGCTCAACAGCAATAATTCGGACGGTTCGCTGGTGGACGTGCCGGTGGGCATCAACCTGTCGGTGACGCCTACTTTCATCGACGACAACACCATCCGCATAAAGGTGCACGCCGACCGCAGCTTCATCGAGTCCAAGGACGAGAAGCTCGGCTTCCAGTCCTTCTCTCAGACGTCCAAGACCTCGGTGGACGCCACCGCCGTGATGAAGTTCGGCGAGACCATGATCCTGAGCGGCCTTTCCGAGAACGAGACGACCAAATCCAAGAGCGGCGTGCCGATCCTGCAGAGCATCCCGCTGATCCAGTCCTTCTTCTCGCAGAAGACCGAGCAGCAGACCAAGAAATCGGTGATGATCCTGCTGGCTCCGCACAAGGCGCGCCTGTCCAGCGAGCACATGACCCCGCATGAGCTCAAGGAGATGAAAGCGGCGCAGCGCAAGGGGCCGCAGGCGGTGGAGCACCTGAAGGCGCTGAAGAAGAAAGAGGGGCTGTCCGGGAAGGATAACCTGGAGGCGGTTTACGAGGAGATGGCCACGACCAAGTTCTACAAGGAGTTCCAGAGCGGCGACCTGCGGCTGGACGAATGGCACAATTCCGACAGCCTGGCCGGCAGCATCAAGCGGGTGCTCGGTTTCCTCTGGTACTGATATGGCCCGCGCTTTTCTAACCCTGCTGGCGGCGGTATTGTTGCTGCGGATGCCCGCCGCCGCGGAGCCCGACGCGCCCTCCGAAGCCCTGAACCTGCAGGAGGCTTTTGTGCGGGTGGCGGCCAAAGTCAAACCCGCCGTGGTGGCCATTACCGCCGGCGGCGCGCCGGGAGCCGCGGCGTCCCCCTACGAGCCCGCCGCGCGCGAGCCGGAAGAATTATTCGGGCAGTATTTTTACAAGGAGCCGCCGCACCGGGCAGGCCGGGCCGATACGCATAACGACGGGCGGCGGGTCCCCGCCACCGGCTCGGGCGTGGTGATAGACCCGGCCGGGTACATCCTTACCAGCGAGCACGTGGTGGCCGGGGCGGACGTAATAACCGTGACCTTTCCGGCCTCGCCGGGAAAAAGCTTCTTCGGCAGCGTGCTGGGGCGGGACAAGGGCGCGGACCTGGCCCTGGTAAAGATAGAGGGCGCTAAAGGGCTGGCAAGCGCGCAGCTCGGGAACTCGGCCAAGCTCCGCGCCGGGGAATGGGCCATGGCCATAGGCAGCCCGTTCGGCCTGGAACAGGCCGTGAGCGTAGGCGTTATCTCGGCGCCGCGGCAGAAGCTGCCCATCGGCCAGGGGCAGTACCTGGACGTGATCCAGACGGACGCGGCCATCAACCCGGGCAATTCCGGCGGCCCGCTGGTGAACCTCCGCGGCGAAGTTATCGGGATAAACACGGCGAGCTATGCCCCGGGCGGAGAATTCGCCGGCATCGGTTTTGCCGTCCCCATCGACCGCGCCAAACCCCTGCTCTCCACCTATAAGAAATAATGGGGTCAGACCCTGGGGTCAGACCCTAGGGTCTGACCCCAGGGTCTGACCCCACTTCAAAAAACCCGCGCAGGTCTTCGATGGCGGAGAGGCGGCGGCAGTTGGGGATGGACCGCATGAATTTGGCGCCGTAGCGCTTGGTCTGCACGCGCGGGTCCAGGATGATGACCGCGCCAAAATCTTTATTTGTCCTTATCAGCCGCCCGATGCCCTGCCGGAACTTGACCACGGCCTTGGGCAGGGTATAATCCGTAAAGAAGTTAAGGCCCCTGGCGGCCATCCATTCTTCCCGCGTTTCCTCCAGCGGCGTGTCCGGCGAGGTGAAGGGCAGCCGGGCTATCACCACGCAGGCCAAAGCCTGGCCGGGCACGTCCACGCCCTGCCAGAAGGTGTCGGTGGCGAACAGCACGCCGTTGCCGGCCTGCTTGAACTCGGCCAGCAGCCGGGCGGGCAGCGCCTCGCCCTGCCTGAAGACGGGCCGGTCGCCCAGCCTGCCCTGCAGCGCCGCGCTGGCGCGCGACAGCGACTGCCAGCTGGTAAAAAGCAGGAAGACGCCGCCCTGCACGGCCGCGCAGGCCTGCGCGCAGGCCTCGATGACGGCCTTCTCGTAAGCGGGGCCTTCCGACGGGTCGGGGATGCCCTCGGGCACCAGCACGGCCGCCTGTTTAGCGTAGTTGAACGGCGAATCCAGCAGCAGCTCCAGCCCGGTGTCCAGGCCGATGCGGGCCTTGGCCGGCTTGAAGGAGCCGTCCACGGCCAGCGTGGCCGAGGTGAGGATGACGGGGTAATCCACGCCGAAGAGGGTTTTGCGGAGATCTTCCGACACGTCCACCGGGGACATATTGAGGGCGATCTCCGGCTTTTTGCGGGCGCTGCTGACGTTCACCCAGTAGGCGCAGGCGGGTTCTTTGCAGAGCAGGAATTCGTTCACCTGGCCGGCCAGCTCCAGGCAGCGCTTCAGGCAGGCTTTGATCTCCGCCTCTTCGATATCGGACTGGCTGTTGGGAATGGCCTGGGACAGCAGCACGGTAAGCGCCAGCAGCGGCGCCTGCAGGGTGTTGAGGACGATGCCAGGCTCGCGCACGCGCCGGGCCCGGCCCAGTTCTTTGGCCGGCAGGTCGGCCAGCGACAGTTTTTCGGTGATGTCGCGGAAGAAATCTTTTGAGGCGTGGTTTATTTCCCGCACGGCCTCTTTGATCTCTTCCACCCAGTTGGCGGGCGGCCGCGCCAGCCGGTGCGCCAGGCCGCGGTTGGACTTGGGCGTGTAGACGTTTTCTAAAAAGCGCTTTACGTTGCGGTCGGTAAGGGAGAAGCCCATGAAGTCCGCCGCCACTTCCTCCAGGTTGTGGGCTTCGTCGAAGACTACCGCGTCGAAGACCGGGAAGGGCATGCCGGCGAAGAAGAGGTGCTGGTTGACCACCACGATATCGGCCTTGGCGGCCAGGGCCACGTCGCGGCGGTAGAAGCAGGCGCCTTTATGCGGGCATTTCTTGCCCAGGCAGATGTCGGTGTCGCGGCAGACCTCTTCCCAGGCGCGCTGCGGCACGAAGAACGGCAGCTCGGCGCGGCAGCCGCTGGCGGCGCAGGGCGCGTAAGCCTGGAGCTTCTCCATGGCCGCGCGGGCGCCGTCCTCGTCGAACAGCTCCGGCGCCTGCTTACCGGCCCGGGCCAGGCGCGACAGGCACAGGTAATTGCCGGACCCCATCAGCAGAAAATAGGTAAGCGGCAGGCCCAGCTCCGCCAGCACGGCTTTTACTACGGGCAGATCTTTTTTTACCAGTTGCGCCTGCAGGGCTTTGGTATGGGTGGCCACCACTACTTTTTTGCGGTTGCGGGCGGCCCAGAGGGCGGCGGGAATAAGGTAGCCCAGGGATTTGCCCACGCCGGTGCCGGCTTCCACCACCAGGTGCTTGCGCTCGGAGATGGCGCGGGCCACGGCGGCGCTCATGCGGGCCTGCTGGGCGCGGGGCTCGAAACCTTTTATGGCCCGGGAGACGCCGCCGCCCGGCCCGAAGAGGGCCTCGAGTTCGGCGTTGGCGGGCGCGGCCGCCTGCTGGTCTTTTGCGGGAGTCATATGGCCAGGACGGCGCCGGGCTCGCGCTTGCCGGCCACGTGCAGGTCGAAGCCTGGTTTGCGGCCGCGCTCTTTAAAATAAACCGCTACGGCCTCGGCGGGCAGGTGGCGCTGGTTGCATCTTTCGCTCAGGTGCGCCAGCACCACGGCCTTGGGCTTGCGGGCGCTTTTTTCGCAGACCAGGTGCAGGAACTTGGCGGCTTTGTGGTTGGGCAGGTGGTACTCGCAGCCGTAGTTGTTGTCGGAACTGCGGTACAAGTCCAGGTCGTAGCTGGCTTCCAGCAGGATCAGGTCGGAGTCCTGGGCGAAGGCCACGTGCTGGTCGGTGAACTTGCTGAGGTCGGTGAAGAACGAGGCTTTGTAGCTGCGGCCGCGGCGCCTGGTGGTGACGGCGAAGGCGAAGGTGGCCGCGCGCGGCGAATGGTCCACGGGGATATGGCTTACCAGCAGGTCCCCGACAGCGGCCTGGCCGGTGAAAGTTAAAATTATTTCCTGGTGCCTGACACCGCAGCGCTCTACTATCTGTTGGCGCACCTCGGGGTGGCAATGCACCTTAATGCCGGCTTCGGCCAGGATCTTGAGGGAATTTTTGTTGATGTGGTCGGAATGAGCGTGAGTAACGAACACGGCCGCCGCGCGGCGCCCGGCCATTTCCTTTACGGCGGCCAGAGCTTCGCGGCCGCGGTACTGGGTAAGTATGCCGAAATCTATAAGGATAGCGGTCTTGGCCGTCCAAAGTACGGAAGCATTCCCGCTGCTCCCCGAGCAAAGTGTTCTGTATTTAAATGCCATATGTTAGAGGGGACGTTGTTTACTATTTGACTTATTACTGACAAATCCAGACAACGTGTTGATAAATAGTCAAATAGTAAACAACGTCCCCTCTCTCTACCAATGATAGCGGGCTTTTAGTTTGGTGAGCCAGGCCGGGGGTTTGCGGGTGATGGCGGCGGTGTAGGCTTCTACCAGGACCTGCACCGGGAGCTGGGCGAATGTGGGCTTGTACTGCGCGGCCAGGGCTTCTTTGTACCTTTCCATGGGGGCCAGGGCGGGGCGGTTCTCCGGCGAGGGGCGCTCGGGCGCAAGCAGGCTCAGGTTGCGGTTGTCGTAGACGACCAGGAACAGGGCTTCGTCGAAGCCGAATTGTTCTTTGAGCTTGAGCACGGTATAATGGCCGCGGTAAAGCTGGTTCACCGGCCCCAAGAGCAGGCAGGCACCGTCGGCACGGTCCACGGGGTTGGGAGCGCCGAACATGGCGTCCAGTTCCTCGGTTCTTACATATTTGCGTTTTTCCTGGTGGCGCAGGTAGCAGGAGGCGCCGCGGTCCTTGCCGTTAAGGCAGGCCTGGCGGCCGGGCTCGGTGAAACCTTCCGACGTGAACCCCCCGCAGGACGTGAACTCGGGCTCGCTATATTTAAATTCAATGCCGATAAGGGCGCGCACTTCCTTGCCGTCACGGGTGCCGGTCACGGCCAGGGCCGCGTCCAGGCTGGTGTGGAACTTGCCGGTCTCGCCGGTGAGGGCCTGCATGTCGGCCCTGGGAAAAGCATTGGGCCCGCCGGGGACCAGGCCGTGCGGCACTTCGAAGTGGCAGTCGGTTACGGCGGTGACGGTTACGCCCCACGACGGCGAGACGTTATCGTTAAGGGCCTTGAGCAGGCCGGTTTCGGCCAGCGGGGTTTTGGCCAGGATGGCCGCGAAGGCCTGCGCGCAGGCGGCCTGCGAGCTGCGCGGGTGCTTCAGGTGCGGGTGCACGGCAATATTGTTCTTTTCGAAATAACCGGCGAGGGCCGCGTCGAACGGGCCGGCCTGGTTCTGCTTGGGCTTAATGGCCGACCAGGCGGCCTGCTCTTTGTCGGCCAGGCGGGTGAAAGCGTTCCAGCGTTCTTTGCGGGGCGCGTAGGCCGGGCGGGGGCCGGCGATGGCGGCTTCCACCTGCGCCTTAAGCGGCCGGAAGGCGGCTTCGGCCAGCGGCGCTGCGGCGGCAAGCAGGGCGCAGGTGTAATTTTCCGGGATGGCTGCCTGGTCCAGGCAGGCCAGGCGGGCGCGGGCTGCGGGCTCGTCGCCCAGTATGATCAGGCTTTTGTCGCTGATACCTTTTAGCTCGGCCGGCTCCGAGACGACCAGGCCCAGTTCCACTTTCTGGGCGAACAGCTGTTGGTAATGCGCGAGGAAGGTTTTCTCGCCGCCTTTCAGGGCGCCGGGCAAGGCGCGCGTGGTTTTCAGCTGCCCCAGCACCGGGCCGTCCAGGTCGGGGTTTTCCGAAAGCTTCAGTTCCAGCACGGCCAGCTTCTGCGTTTTCTGCTCCAGCACCAGCAGGTCCACCCGGGTCTGCTCCTGCGCTTTATCCGCCAGGGCTTCCTGCGGTACCTGCACCTGCTCGTCGATAAGCGTGAATTCCTTGTTGCGGCGCAGCAGCTCCCAGGCCAGCAGGGACTGCCTGGACAGTTCCAATTCGTCCTTTTTATTTTTCTTGATATCGTCGGTGACGGCCTTCCTGGCCTGCCGCAGCTGCTCGGGCAGGTCGGAGGGGTTCACGCCGCGGATAGGGTCGCGCTGGAAGATCTTGGTGAACTCGTCGGTGGCGCCCAGCTGGCCCATCTCGAAGGCTTTCTGGCCCATGAGATAGAAAGCCACGCAGTTGTTGGGCCGCAGGTGCACGATGGAGCCCGGGTTGCGCTGCCAGTCGCTGAAAATTTCTTTGAACTGTTTGGCCTTGTTGAAGGCGGTGGGGTTGAGGAAGCGCTTGAAGGCCATTGTTTCTCCGGGTAGCTCGTGGGGGCTATACCATTTTACCTTTTACGCCTGCGGACAGGGGGCGGGGCTTTAGTCGAGGAAGAACTCTTCGCCGTTCTTAAGGAGGCGGGCGCGTTTGCCGTAAGTGAAGGCGAATTTGTCGGCTTCATTGGTGTTTATGGGGACGATGTAGCGCGGCCTCTTGTTCTCCACCAGTTTGCGGATGGTGGAAAAATACGCGTGGCCGGTAAGCGGCGCCGGCACGTCCAGGAGGCCGCGGCCCTTGAACCAGTCCAGCGTCGGCAGCATGCCGGCTTCTTCGGTGTAGCTTTCCCAGGCGGAATACACCAGCGCCGCGCCGCGCAGGTCGTTGACCTGCTCTTTCACCCACAGCTGGGAGTTGGCGCGCACGGGGATTATGAGGCGGTCCAGGTTGGCGCGCACCCAGTCCCAGCCGAAGAGCTTGTCGCGCATGCGGCTGAAGGTCTCGGTGTATTCCGAAAGCTGGTACACGCGCTGCGTGGCCGCGTTGCGGATGATGCGCAGGTACTCGGTGTCCAGGCCGGGGAGCTTCAGCTCCACGCCGTGCTTCTGCGCGATGGCCCGCACCCGTTCCAGCAGCAGCGCGGTGTAGCCGTCCACCACCAGGTAGCGCCGGGTGTTCTTGGCCAGTTGCGACAGGCCGGCGAGCAGGCCCAGGTCCTGGCCGGCGCATAAAAAGAACAGCGCGCCGTCATGTGCCTTAAGCTTGGTCTCCACCTGGGCCAGGATGTCCTGCTCGGAGGGGCCTTTCTCCAGGCCGGCCTGCACGCCCTCGGTTATCAGGGCGTCGATGGGGCCCATCTTGGCCGCCAGGAACTGTTTGAAAGCCGTGGCCTTGTTGCCGTGCTCGCGGAAGTGGCCGGTGTAGAGCACCCTTTTGCCTTCGGACTCGATGAGGAAGGCGAAGGACTCGGCGGCGGTATGGTCCATCAGATACGGCGTGATGACGAAGCGCCCGAGGATGAACTTGTGGCCGCGGCGGAAATAGTGGATGCCGACGGGGAGCTTTTTGCCGTCGCGCGGCATCTTGGTGGTGATGCGGATGACGTCTTCCATGAGCTCGGACATGTAGACTTTGATATCGGGGTTGAGGGGCTTGGCCAGCAGCGCGCCGTAATGGTCGTAATGCGTGTGCGAGATGAGCAGCGCCAGTATGGGATTGGGGGCTTTGTCATAAAGCCCGGGGATATCCAGGATGGTCTCTGCCTCGGTCACTTCTATGCCCTGGCCGGTGGCCTGGTCTATTTTGGGCAGCGGGGCACCGTAATCCAGCAGAATGCGCGACGAGCCGGATCGCAGTTCGACGCAGTTCCCCCCCAGCTCTTCCGCCCCTCGGTGTACGATTATCTTCATATAGGTCGCGCTACGTCAATTATATAACTTTGGGGTCAGACCCTGGGGTCAGACCCTAGGGTCTGACCCCACGGTTATTTCAGGCGCTTAATGCGGCCGGTTTTGGGGGGCTTTATCGGGGTTTTGGAGATGGCTTTTGCCATGATGTCGCGCACGGACAGCAGGGTGTCCGTCACGTCCTTGCCGTCGGCGAAGGCGTTGCCGCCGTCGCCGCCGAAAGCCAGGTAGCTGTTGGTGGCCACTGTAAATTCATCCGCGGGCTTTATCTCTTTGCCTTTGTGCCTGAGGCGCAGCACGGACGGGACGCCGTGGGGGCCGGGCTTGAATTCCACTTCCAGGCCGGACACCTGCATGGCGGCTTTATTTTTGCCGAGGTTGTCGCTCATAAGCTGCGCCAGCTGCACGCCGGACAGGCGCATGGTTATGACGGTGTTCTCGAAAGGCATGGCCTGGTACAGGTCGCGCAGGCGGACGGGGCCTTTGCGGATGGGGAACCTGAGCGCCCCGGTGTTATGGAAAGCCATATCCGTGCCGGCGGCTTTGCGGGTGACGTCGCACAGCCAGTTGCCCAGCGGGGAATCAAGGCCGGCCGGCGACAAAGCCAGGTCCGCGGCGGCCCGGCCCACCACTTTGCCCATGGCGCGCTCCACGGAGGCCTCGAAACCCGCCAGGGTCTTGAGCACGGCCGGGTCCTGGCCGGTCTCGTCCACCCACAGCGGCAGCAGTTCCATCCTGATGGTGTCGAGCTTGCCGGTAGCGTCGTCGAAAATGAGCTCGGCGCGGGTAACGTAGGACAGGCCGTAGTAGCTTTCGCCCAGCCAGGCGCCGGAGATGGGGTCGCGAAAGCCGCGGGCGAGGCCGGAGTGGTTATGGCCGCCCAGCACCAGGTTTATGCCGTGCGCGGCGCGCGCCACCAGCAGCGTGCCGAAGGGCGGCGGGTCGAATTCGTAGGTGGAGACATCAACAAGCTTCAGGCTCAGGTCCATGCTGAGGCCGATGTGGGCCAGCACGATCACGGCGTCGGGGGCGCGCTTGAGCACTTCCGGCATCCACCTGGCGGTTTCGGCGGCTTCTTCGCGGAATTCCAGGTTTTTTACGTTGGCGGGCAGAGTGGAGGTGGCGGTATGTTTGCCCAGCAGGCCCAGCACGGCTATTTTCTTGCCGGCTTTTTCAAGGATGACGAAGGGCTTAAGGTAAGCGGCGCGGGAAAAATCTTTCTTGTTGTAGACGTTGGCGCCCACAAAAGGGAAAGCGGCGCTGGAGACCAGGGTTTTGAAGCGCGCTTCGCCGTAATCGAAGTCGTGGTTGCCGGGCACGGCGGCCGAGTAGCCCAGCTGGTTCATGAGGGTGATGCTGGCCATGCCCTTGGTGAGGATGCCTTCGGGCGTGCCCTGGTACAGGTCGCCGGAGTCGAACAGCAGGTACGGGTTCTTTTCTTTTTTCAACAGGGCCGACAGGGCCGCGTAGCCGCCTATCAGGCGGTTCGGGTTGTGGTTGTCCCAGCGGGCCGGGCGCGCCGAGTACCAGCCGTGCGCGTCGTTGGTGTGGTAAACGGCTATGGTCAGCGCGCGGGCCGGGGCGGCGGCAAGGAGCAGGAGCAGGGCGGAAAGCGGGAACTTTAATTTCATTTCTGCGCTGAGCTCATATCCTTATGCGCCGCGGCTGTGCAAAGCCATCTCCGCCGGGGATTTTTCGCTTTTAAGCGCCGCGTAGAGCGCGTCGTAGACGAAGAACTGGTGCTCCAGGTTCTCGTTGTCGTTGGGGAACATCAGCGAGTAGCCGCGCGCGAGGGCTTCCAGGCCGGCGGCGTAGGGATGGGCTTTGAGGTTGCCGGTGTCGGCGGCGTTGATGATGTCCCCCATCTTCTGCAGAACGGGGTCGGTGAGGTCGTACTTGCGGAGGATGGCGCGGAAGGTGCAGTCGCCGTCGTGGTGGCCCAGCTCGGCGTCTTCCACGTCGAAGGGGATGGCGCTCTCTTCGCGGGCCACCTTGTCCACCAGGCTTTCGGCGGCGAAAAGGATCTCCGCCTGCGAGTCCACGAACCTTTCAATAAGCCACGGGCAGGCCACCCTGTCCACATGCACATGCGCCCTGGTGATCCATTTCATACATTTCTCCTTACCGTCCGCACATATAATTATACCTTAGCGAGCAGGGGACGCTGATGACTTTATGACTTTTTATCAACAGTGCCCACGGGATTGTCAGTAACAAGTCAAATAGTCATCAGCGTCCCCTAGACTCACTTTCCCTCAATTGTTATTATTCTATCCAGGGGGCGCTGATGACTTTATGACTTTTTATCAACAGTGCCCACGGGATTGTCAGTAACAAGTCAAATAGTCATCAGCGTCCCCTAGACTCACTTTCCCTCAATTGTTATTATTCTATCCAGGGGGCCGCCAATGAAAGCATCCAGCCAGCGCAAAGAACTGAAAGAGGAGAACGAACAGCTCCGGGACGAACTGCGCGCCTTGCGCGCCGCCCTTTCGCGCGAACGCAGGGACCAGCGCAGCAAGCTGGGCCTTTTCGACAGGGCCATCTCCACCAACGACCTGCGGCGGGTGGGCGAGGATATGTACCGGCATTTCTTCCGGGAATTCGGCGTGCTCCGGGGCGACATCACCATCCTTACCGATTACGACGAGCGCAGCTTTTACGACACCATCGGCTGGACGCCGAAACAGCCGCCGCTCACCGGGACGGAACTGCAAAAACTGGCCCGAAAGCACCAGGCGCTGCTCAACACCCTTATCGAGGAACAGATCTTCATAGGCTACACCCGCGAGGAAGAAGCCCATATCCGCCGCTCGCACATGATGGAGCAGAGCATGCTGGAATGCATGCTCGCCAAGAAGCCGCGGATAGTCAACGACGTTTTCGCCGAGCTGACCCCGGCGGAACAGGAAGAAGCCCGGGCGCAGCAGACCAAGGCCTGGGTGAATCTGGTGGTGCTCAATCCCGAGAACTCCAAGCTGCTGGCCAAGATGCACATGTCCTTCAAGACGGCCAAGAAATACACCGCGGCCCAGCTGGCGAAGGAACTGGGGCCGTTCGAGAACCTGCTGCGCCACCGCATCTTCCACACCCGGGATTTCAAGCGCGTAAAATACCTATCCGAATGCGACAACCTCACGGGCTTCCACCTGCGCCCGGTGGTGGCGGGCCGCTTCGACCACCTCATCTACGGACTTAAAAAAAAGCAGAAGCCGGAACGGCTCAGCCTGGTAATGATGGACCTGGACTATTTCAAGAGGTTCAACGACAAGTACGGGCACGACGTGGGGGACCTGGTGCTCAAGACTTTCTCCAGCGCCGTGCAGGCTTCCATCCGCAGCTCCGACATGGTGGGCCGCTACGGCGGCGAGGAGTTCGTACTGCTCCTGCCCGGCGCCCGCGCCAAGGACGTGCTGGTGGTGCTGGACCGCATCTCCTCCAGGCTCAGCGGCGCGAATTGTCTGCCCAAGGCGCAGAGGTCCGCCGGCGCGCAAGAGGAGCATATCCGGTTCAGCGCGGGCATAGTCACCCTCACGTCCGCCAATCCCAAATTCGCCAATTTCGACGAAGCGATCAAAGCCGCCGACGACCTGCTGCTCCATTCCAAAAGGACCGGCAGGAACCGCTGTTCCTTCCACCGCTCTTCCGGCGGCATCAAAGTAAAAAAACTCGCCTAGGCAGCCTAGGCAGGGGACGCTGATTACTTTATGACTATTTATCAACAGCGCTTCCGGCATTGTTAGCAATAAGTCAAATAATCATCAGCGTCCCCTGCTCTATTTTCACCTGAAAATATATATTTTCAAATGAAAATGTTTGTTCCCTCCTGTAACCGGCTTTAATATCTAAAATGTGTTTATTATTCAACAATTTACTGGCGAATATACGGCCGGCGGTTGTTGGCACATATATTGCTCTGTATGCTGATGTCAGTTGATGGAGACAGTGGAGGCAAACTTAGCATGAAACACCTGATCTTAAGCTCTTTTCTTCTTCTCGGCTCCGCGCAGGCCTATGCCGAAACCCGCGATGCGGACCTGGCGGCGCTAAAAAGCCTCCGCAGTTTCGGCGGTCCGGAGCTAACGGCCGAAGCCGCCCCCAAAGCGCCTCCGGTCCCGGCGCCGCTCCTCTCCCCGCTCAAGTCCTATCAGGCGGAATATCAGAAAGCGGCCTTTACCACCACGGTAAAGCTGATGGAAGATTCTACCTGGTGGATCAACCGGATGATCCATGGCTGGCCCGTAGAATTCCCCCAGTATGCCCGCCCGGAGGGCTCGATATCTCTCAGGCTGGTTTTTGAGAGAGGCGCTTTTGACAGGGAAACCCAAAGTTACAAGGTAAGGCAATTGCTGCATATTTCGGAATATTCTCCCGGCGGCGGGTTCAGTATCTGGTCCCCTTTGGACACCGCCTCGGCAACTGGCAGCTGGTATAATCGCCCGGACGGGAAAAAGTTATACCTGCAGGTCAATAAAGACAACAGCGGGAAGCTGGTTTCCGCCACCGTTCATTATTGCACCAGCGGCAACGCCTCCCTTGCCCAGGTTACGGTGCCGTATGAAAACCTCAGGTACATCTGGCAGGAAATGACCAAGTACCAGTACGTTAAGACCGACAAGGGCGTAAAGATCTACCTGGCGCCCCAGACGACCTGGATAGGGGGCGCGTACAGTCACGGCTATGTGCTGAGCGAGGCGGAGCCGTTCTCGCCCAGGACCGGCCTGCCGCTGGATTATATAGAGGTTTGCCGCAGCGCCAATCACCTGTCTTGCGGTTCTAAGGTGCGCGTTACTTCGCTGGCCTCGGGACTCTCTTTCAGCCCGCTGGCGGGGCAGGATGCCTGGACCGTGAATGAAATGTCCCTGGAAGAACTGCAAACAGAACTGGCCGCGCTGGCCGGCACGAACTAAGCGACCCGATTTAAAAAGGAAAACTATGAAAATATCCATACTCGCTCTTGCGGTTCTTATAACGACCTCTGCCGGTTCAGTCGCCCTGGCCGGCGGGGTGGAGATAGATTTTGACGGCACGAACAAAGCCGGCGGCGCGCAGACAGGCACCAGCCAGGCAAAGCTGCTTCCCTCGCTGGAAGCCGCGTTTGCGGCGGGCCAGCCGGCGATCCCGGCGGTACCTGTGCCTATGAAGACGCTGCCTGACCGCGGCATTCCCCCGGCCAGCAACCCCTATTGCGTAGCTTACTGCGACGGGGACAGCGACGGGGACAGCGGCAGCGACGGGGACGACGATACTGGTTCAGATAATCCCTCCTCCGGGAACAGCGCCATGCCTGCGGTATCGGCCGAGTTCCTGGAAAAGGTTCTCGTGGCCTATGTCTGCATCGGCAAGACCGAATTTTCTTCGGACGCGTGCATGAAGAAGACAGGCCGTGAGGCCGCGCTGGCGCTGTCCCTGGACATGCTTAAGAAAGTTTTCACCGGCAACGCAAAGGATGTCCTGACCTTCCATTTCCCCGTACCGATGACGCATATATTATTCGCCCAGTCGCTATACCAGGCGCAGATGCACGGCATTGATATGCTCAGGGCGAAGTTATCTGAGGATAACAAGAAGCTGCTGCCGCTGGCCTGGGATTCCCCGTCTGAGAAAGCGCGGAAGACGCGCCTGATGTCGGAAAACGAGAAAACGATAGCGAAGTGGAAGAAAGACGCCATACTTGAAGCGGCCCAGGCCGCCAACTGGAAAGAGGTGCAGGCAAAGATCTTCCTGTTCAATGGCGGTCCCGCCTACACGCAGCTGGGCAGCGCCCTGCTGGGAAAAGAGGTATTTACCGGGCAAGCCGGCAAACTCCGCGCCCCGCAGCTCCCTGGCGCGCGCTGAGCCGGCAATAATAGAATACAACCGGGGGAGCTAAATGGAAGCAACAGGTGCCAGGAAAATTATTTTGATCACAACGGCTGCGCTGGGCGCGATGGCGCTGACCGCGCTGGGCGCGCTGCTGGCTCAACCCGCCTCCGCCCGGGATTTTTCCGGCATAACCGGCGTGATGCTGTACTGGCTCCTGGCGGGCGCGCCGCTCGTCTCCCTGTGGCTGGCCTCGTCTGCGGGCGCGGAAACGGCGGGACTGGAACCCGCTCCCGGGTATAAACGACTTATGAAGGCGCTTGGCGCCGTTGTCCTGGCCGCGGCCGTGATATTTATAGGTGCGTGGGCCTCCACTGGTTTCCGCGTGCCCGACTTCCCTAAAATAAATTTTTACGACGTGAATCCTATAGACTACGCCCCGGCGCTTTTATACCTGGTGCTGCACGGCTTTACTATCGCATACACCACAAGAAAAACGGCGGCGGGTTTCTTGCTGGCCGCGTTAAGTCTTGCCCTGGCCGTGCTGCCGCTGCTCCTCATCGCCTCTTTCCAGCAGCTTCGTTTTGAACTGCTGCCGCTGGGAGCGCTCAGCATAGCTGCGGCGATAGCGGCCTTCGCCGGCCCTTTCGCGGCCCTTAAGCTGCGCACCTCAGGGGCGGCGCGGGCCGCGGCGCTGGTCCTGGTCCTGCCGGCTCTGCTTGCCGTCGGCGGTCTTGCCGCGCTGCACCTGAGGGCGAGCCGCGAAGCGTTCCCCGTAGAGGTCGGCTATTACTCCTGTTTGTTTCCGGACACATACCTCCTGGGCGACGCCATGCTGGTGCACAAGCCGTACAGCGGCCGGATATACCTGATCGACAAGGCGGGCAAGCGCGCCGAGCTGGTCCGCGGCTCGTTCTTCCCCAGGCTCAGGCTCCTGCTCCCGGCGATGGACGAAGACAACGTAATGGCCACGCGCGGCCGCGACGGAACGTTCTGGCTGCTGCATCAGAGCGGCAACACGGCCAGCTTGTTCAGCGGCGGTATAAATGGCTTCACGGAACGGGCCAAGATCCCTTTGGAGGAAGGCTTTCCGGTCTGGCTGCTGGGTTTCAACCGGCCCGGCCTGATGCGGCACACAAGTAAAGGCGTATATTTCGCCGACCTGCCCTACGGCGGCGCCGCGATCAACTGGGGAAAAAGATACGAGGGCCGCTCAGCCGACGCTCGCGAGAACGAATTGCTCCTCGCCGGGCTTCCGTCGCCCAGTCTGCGCGGAAGCACGCTGGTCTACGGCAAGGACCATTGGCAGGTACCCGGCAATTTGGAACAAACGGACCCAGCCCCGTTCCCCGCTTTCCAGCTGAACGGCAAAGCGTCCTTTTTCGTCCCGGCGGAGGGAAAGCACGGGCTTTTTACTTATTATTGCCGCTCAGGCGCAGCGGCCCAGGCGGTCTGGCCCGGCTACGCGCGCCAACCGCTATCTTACTATCATTTGCGGACTACGATCTGGCCTACTCCGGGCGGCGCGGCGTGGTGGAGGGCGGAAGACAGAACAACAGGCTTCCACCGGGAACCGGTTTTTCTTATAGTGAACGAAGAGGGAAAAGCCTTGCCGCCGGTAAGATTCCCCGGCGCAATGATCAAAGAGGCCGGAACGGATCAGTTATCGGACGCTATTCTTCTGCGGGCTTCAGGCGACGACCTCTGGTTCAACCTGGCCGGCAAATACCTGGCCAGGCTCTCCGCCGGCAAGCCGGACCAGTACAAACTCTGGAAGTTCCCCGAACTAACCCCGGTGTTGCAACACCACGGTTGCTGCCTCTCCAGCTACGATAACTATGCTCTTTCCGTAAAGCCAGTCGGCGGCGGCGCGATGCTGGCCGCCCTGGACGGCGTATACTTCATGGATTGGAACGGAAACTCAAAAAAACTGTATTGACCTCGATCGTTCTCCGGCCAAAACAAAACCGCCGGGCTTCCCGGCGGGTCAGTGTTCCCTGATATTGATCTTAACGATGATGTATCTGGGCGGGCTTGAAGGACATTTCAAGGCCGGTGGCTTTTAATATGCCCATGAAGGTTTTTAATTCGGGGTTGCCGCGCTTTGACAGGGTTTTATAGAGACCGGCCCTTGAAAGGGAAACTTCTTTCGCGGTTTTTGAGACGCCGCGCGCCTTGACCAGCTGCGCCAGCACAACAAGGAGCAGCGCCGGGTCGTTCTCTTCAACGGCGGCGTTCAGATAAAGCGCTGCTTCTTTGGGGTCTTTAAGCGCTTTATCAAGATATTCCCCGTGCGTTCTGTATTTCCTCATAAATTATTCTTGTAATCGCTCCAATAAACTAGTGCACGCAGAATATCCTTCCGCTGGCTGCTTTTGTCCCCGGCGCAAAGCAGAACAAGCAATTCTCCGCCATGCAGCCCTATATATACCCTGTACCCGGGGCCCCGGTCTATCCGCAATTCAATTACCCCATGCCCAATATTCTTATGGCCCCCGAAATTCCCCAGTTCCGCCCTGGTAACCCGCGCCCGGATCTTAGCGGCGCCGACGCGGTCCGCGAGAGAATCGACGTATTCGGTATACGCTTCAACTCCCGCGCTTGTTCTGTAGATCAGAGATTTTCTAAGCATAGTGTACACTATAGTTTACATATTGTCAAGAGCCATAAAATGGCGACAAGCTCATTGATATACCATAACAGACCAACCCGAGTGGCCTATGGCCCTGCCGTAACAAGCGCTTTGCGCAACAGACGGCCAAAGGCGTGTCGGGTTGGGTAAAGAAAAACCCGGCCACCAGGGCCGGATTTTTCCTACTTCAACTTGGCATTTTAGTGCTTGCCGGTGCTGCCGAAGCCCCCGAACTGGCCGCCACCGGCGGCCAGTTCGGGGGCTTCGGTGAAGGCGGCGTATTCCACCTGGTTGAAGACCATCTGGGCGATCTTCTCGCCTTTCTTTATTTCGTAGGGGGTTTTGGGGTCGAGGTTGATGAGGATGACGCCGACTTCGCCGCGGTAGGGGGCATCGACGGTGCCGGGGGTGTTGAGGACGGTGAGGCCGTGCTTGAGGGCGAGGCCGCTCTTGGGGCGGACCTGTCCTTCAAAGCCGTGCGGGATGGCCATTTTGAGGCCGGTGGGCACCAGCACGCGGGCGCCGGGGGCCAGGACGTGGTCGATGGCGGAATAGAGGTCGACGCCGGCGTCGCCTTCGTGGGCGTAGGCGGGCATTTTGGCTTCGGGGTTGAGTTTCTGTATGGTGACTTCTAATTTGGGCATATTTTCCTTTTAACTAAATGAAAACGCAAGATGCTCAGTCGGGGTTGCCGGTGGTATGGGTTTATCGGGCACGCTATCGGCCACACCGTGGCCGCGCTCGCGCTCGGCCTCGCCGCTTACGCAAGGCTCGGCCTGCGCGACGGCCCTCTAAACCCATACCCCCGTCCACCCCTCCACTATAAACTCAGACAGACACTCATCCCCTTATCTGTGAGTTGGGGAGGTATTTAGAGACTTCTTTGTGGATGTCTTCCAAAAGCCGGGGCGGGGTTTCGGGGAAGGCTTCCAGGCGTTTATCTACCAGGCCGTTCTTGCGCGGCACGAACTTCTGAACGTAATATTTGTGGGCGTCGCCGCCGGCGGCGCCGGCTATGAACTTGGCGGCGGCTATCATTTCCTGCACGGTGAAGAAGGCTATTTCGCCGTCGCCGCGCACTACGGGGGCGATGGTGGTGCGGAATTCGTAGTCGGGGAAGCCGGCGACGAGCTTGATGCTTTCGGCCATGGCGGCTTCGTGGCCTTCCACGCCGGCGGAGGCGGGCCACAGGAACCTGGGGCCTTTTACGTCCATGGCGACGTAGTCTACGAGCTTGTCGGCGAGCAGGCGCGCGAGCACGGCGGGGTTGCTGCCGTTAGTGTCGAGCTTGACGGCGAGGCCGCGGGCGCGGAGCTTCAAGATGAAGGGGACGAGGTTAGGCTGGAGGGTGGGTTCGCCGCCGCAGATAACTACGCCGTTGACCCAGTCTTTTACGGTATCGAGGTAGTTGAAGAAGCCGTCGGTGCCGATGTCTTTGGCGTTTGCCAGCAAGGGCGCCGCGTGGCAATGGGGGCAGAGGTAATTACACCCCGGCGTGAACGCCACCGCGGCTATCTTGCCGGGGTAATCGATCAAATTAAATTCGAGTGCTGCACCTATCTTCATTAATTATTTACTACTTACACCCACTGTGAGGCGGGCGACACGGTGGCCGGGTTAGCAAAACCTTCCGTAGGCCGAGGCTTGCATAGCGCCGAGGCCGGAGGATGAGCGAGGCACGGTGTGCCGAGCGCGTTTTGCGTCCCGGCCACCGTGGCGCCCGCCGAACCCTATTTCACCGCGTAGGCGCCTTCTACCATCTTGAAGTATTCCACTTCTTTGCGGTGCACCGGCTTGCCGCGCTTGAACTCGAGTTCGTGGCGGACGGCGCTGCCGTTGTTCTTGACCAGCACGGTGGGGATGGGGTCGAGCGGCACGTTCCAGCGCGCGGCCTCAAGGCGCCCTTCGGGGGTGCTGAGGTCGTGGAACTCCACCGGGATCTCAATGCCCTTTTCCTTCAGCGCCAGCGTGAGGCTGGCTTTGGCCTCTTCGCACATGGCACAGCCGGGCTTGCCGAAGACCATCACCTTCTTGGAGGTGTCGGCCTCGTGCAGCCAGTTGAGGCCGGGCGCGAAGTTGGAGTAGTTCGGAGCCACGGCCTCGCGGGCGCGGCTGATCTCCAGCTGGGAGTCGTTCCAGCCGCTGAGGTTGGAGAAGTAGCCCACGATCTTGGTGCGCTTGGTCATGTCCGTGCTTTCGCACTTGCCGCACTTGTCCTTGAAACCGAAGTAGTTGGTGTGGCAGTTGTTGCAGTGCGTGAACTCCGGCGACACGGTGATCTGGCTGGCGCGCGTGTTGCGGAAGGTCTTTTCCACCAGCGTGCCGATGGACGCCGGCGGGATCTGGGACTCGCCGCAGTACACGTGGATGATGGAGCCCGACTCGATCATGTCGTGGAACTTGGACTGCAGCTCGATGCGGTCCAGGATGCTCACGTTGGCGCCGGGGTTGAGGTGGATGGAGTTGGTGTAGTAAGGGGCTTTCTTGATGTCGCCCTTAATAACCTTTTTCGCCTCGGGGAAGCGGGCCATGTCGCCCTTGGCCAGCTTCTGCGTGGCCGATTCCGCCGGGGTCTCTTCCAGCGTCACCTTCAGCCCGGTCTCCAGCTTAAGCTGGTTGATCTTCTGGTACATGTGGTCGATGATCAGCAGCCCGGTCTCGTAGGCGTCCTTTCCCTCGTGCAGCTCTTTGCCGGTGAGGTACTGCACCACTTCGTTAAGGCCGATGAGGCCCATAATGTAGGTGGCCTTGTTGAGGTTCACGTAAGGCGTGCCGTCGTCGGAGGGCAGGCCCAGCGAGCGCAGCGGGCTGCCGTCGGTGTCCAACAGGGTCTGTGTGTAGACCTTCTTCTGCTGGTGGGCCTTCATGGCCAGGTCCATGGCCTTGCTGATCTCTTTGAGCGTGCCCTGCAGGGTCTTGCCCTTGAAGGCGGCCTGCGGCAGGTTGATGGTGACGTTCTGAAAGCCCGTGAAGCGGATGCACTCCGGGTGCTTCAGGAGGAACGGGTCGGTACCTTTTCCTTTGAGGCGGCAGCACTGGGCCAGCGTGGCGCCGGCGCCGTCGCGGTCGAACATGAAGTACGTGGAGCCGTTCTTGGTGGCCAGGCGGCAGCCGTAGTCGTACACTTCGCGCTCGTCGGGGTTCTCCAGGGCTTCGCGGCTCACGTGCAGGTCGCACTTGGGGAAGGCGAACTGTACGCCGTGCTTGTCGCCGTCTTCCCAGACCTTCATCAGCTCGATGGCGAATTCCTGGGAGGTCTTCACCATGCGGGGGTCGCCGTAGGTGATGAACTTGCGGCCGTCGGCGGGATGCACCACGTCGCCGTTGCGGGAGTCGCCTTCCACGCCTTTGAAGCGGGGCGCGTCGTCTACCAGCTCGACGTTGCCGCTGGCGTCCTCGATCATGTACTTGCCGCCGGGCCCCATGGCCGGGACGTTATGCATGTACTGCGGCACGCCGGTGTGGATGTTGAAGTCGATGAACAGGGTCTGGCCGCCGCGGCTGAACGCGTTCTGGCTGGCGGAGAAGATCAGGTTCTGCGCTATCTGGCGCATTTCCCGGCGGGAGTGCTTGGCGAGCACGCGCACTTCGCCGGTCTTGCGGAAGTAGGGCACGGGCGTGCCGTCGGTGAGGGTGACGGTGCCGGCTTCCACCATGGCTTCCAGCGCGTCGCGCTTGAAGCGCACGGGTTTGCCTTCCAGCTCGCCCTCTATGAGGATCTCGGGGCAGTTGAGCATGGGGGCGTACAGGATATTAAGGAAGCCGAAGCCCAGCGCGCCGGCATAGCGGCTCTGCATCGAGGCCAGGAAGGTCTGGATGTGGCCGTTAAGCACCATGGCGCTCTTGGCCGGGTTGCTCTTGTTCTGCAGGTTGGAGACGATCTTGTCGAGGCCGTACTTCTTGATGTACTCGACGGAATGGGACGAGCAGTACACGCGCTGGGGGTAGCCCAGGTCGTGGATGTGCACGGTGCCGTTGTTATGCGCCTCGGCGATCTCCTCGGAGAACACCTTGCGCAGGTTGTACTGCTTCAGCACGTACTCGGCGATGCCGAGATTGACGGCTTCGGGGTTGTTGGAGGTGATGTTGGAGTTTTCCTTGCTGTTGCCTATCACCAGGGATTCCACGGTGGAGATGGGCATGGCCAGGGCGGAGTTCTTTATCGGGATGCCCATCATGGAAAGGTGGGATTCGGCGATGCGGCGCAGGAACTGGGTGTCGAAAGACTTGGTGCCGTACTTTTCGGAGAGCTCGTAGGCGTTATTCTCGGTCTCCTTGGCGATCATGGCGGCCAGGTCGGGGGTGAGCGCGTATTCCTTCTCCAGGGCCTGGGCGAGCTTGGCCCGGTCGAACTGCTCTATGGTCTCGTTGGTGATGCTCTGCACCAGCAGCATCTGGTCGGTGATGTCGCTCTTGCCTTTTTTCTTCTTGACGGTGAGGCCGCTGCGGCGGACGCGGGAGCGGTCGAGGGAATAGGATTCAAATTTGTCGGCGGTGCGGTCGAAGCCGCGCTCGCGCAGGACGGTTACGCACATGCCGTTAGAATCGTCAACGTTGGGGATGCGGTTGCGCAGGGTGAATTCGTTATTAAGGCGGCGGGCCACTTCCTGGGCCACTTCCACGGCCTTTTCTTCGTCGCGGCCGCCCAGCGTGTAGGCGGCTTTGAAGATGGCGGCTTTTATCCGCTCCAGGTCGAACTGCGCCACTTTGCCGTCGCGTTTCTTTATTACTCTAGGAAAAAATTCGTTCATTTTCTGTCTTGTCCCCTCTTATTTTTTTATTGATTTGATTTCTTTTTCAAAATCGGTAACATCCTCGAAGTCCTTATATATGGATGCGAACCGTATATATGCGACCTTGTCGAGCTTCTTGAGTTTTTTGGCCACCAGCTCCCCTATTACGCCGCTGGGGATCTCGCTTTTGTCCTCGTTCCTCAGTGAATTCTCGATATCCTGCCCCGCCTCCTCCATTTTCTCCATGCTGACGTCCCGCTTCTGGCAGGACTTGATGATGCCGCTCATCAGCTTTTCTTTGGAAAAGCTCTCGCGCCGGCCGTCTTTTTTGATGACGACCAGCGGGTGTGACTCTATGCGTTCGTAGGTGGTGAACCTTTTCTGGCACTTCTCACATTCGCGCCGGCGCCTTATTTCAAAGGCTTCGGACGAGTCGCGGCTGTCGGTGACTTTTGTCTCTTCGGCGCCGCAAAATGGACATTTCATCGCTGTTTTCCCTTATCTGGAGGCCGAAAGGGCCCCGAGACGGTGCCTTTACTATACTATCCTCGGCAGCCGGCTGGCCTACTATACGTTGTGCCTTATACGACCCTCACCACTATTAGTAGTAGCGTGATTATTTTACACTAAACTAAAAAACATGTAAAGTGCTCCCCAATGAAAAACACCTGTTGACACAAAATACGCCCCGCGCACTTTCCCGGGAAGGCCCCTTAATCCGGCTCAAAGGCTCGCACAGCAATGCCCCCACAATTCCCCAAAACAGTCCAGAATCAAGGCAAAGTATTAGAATCGGACGCTGTTTTACGGCTTTTCGAACCTTCCTGTAGACGTGGCTATTATGTATACCAAATAAAAAGGTATATTTTGTTAATCCAATGTGGAGGGAACAAATACATAACCCTACTAGAATCCAACAACCAGCACCTCCTTAAATACATAAAAGGGATAAACGGCATAAATGCGGGCAGGATAAGAATGCAGTGTGCGTTATAGTGGAGGGCATAAGAAATGGCCCTCCACGGCATATAGCGACAAAAACCATATTTTCACGTCTTGAATACAGATAAGACCATAATTTCCCCCGTAAGACTGTTTGCAATCTGGCTTCTGGCCGGGATCGGCACAATTATTTTCACGATATTGGGCAGCAGCTGGCAGGGCCAACCTGTCGCGACCTTCTGTGCAACTGAGTGGTTTTATTTAAGCCAGGGAACCTGGTTTTTTTCGCAGCGATTTGGGCGCTGTTAATAACGGGCATTTCACTTAAATATTTTTTCCACAATGCAGACCTAACCATTGAAAAAGATCTCAAACAGGCCTTAATGCTGTTTTTTGTCTATGGCTAATCATTTTATCAGTTGTTTTACTGGTCGCCCTGATTTGTCTTGTATTGATTCGGACCGATATTATTTCCATGGGAGAATTTCTTAAACATTTCGATGCGCCGGCTGCGCTTACAGAAGAACGCCGTTACTTTCAGGAATTCCTACTAAAATCACCCATCAGATTGATAGTTTACATGTTTTCTGTTTGCGTGTTGATCCCAATAGAAGAAGAGATATTTTTTCGACGTTTTCTCTACGTTTATTTGAGGCATAAAATGTCCTTTATAAAGGCACTGCTTTTTTCATCGTTAATTTTTGGGACAGTACATTAAGCGGCGCGATCCCTGCAGTAGTCGCAGGCATGTTTTTGGGCTGGGCATACGAAAAGAAGCAGAGCTTACCTGTGAATATACTGCTCCACGGTATGATCAATTTCTGTATCACATTGATGGTATTTTTAAATTGACGTTATGGGCCCAAAGCCATATAGGTCCAAAGGCACTTCCACACGCAAGCGCCGTCAGCTAAACTCTATTTGTAGTTTCCTTGTAATCGGGGGAATCGGCCCCCGGGCATCCACGACCGGACCTTAATCCGGTGTATCCAGGGAAAGCGAAATTAAAAGCGCTTTCCTTTTTTTGTTTGTAAGGCCGCCCTGAAAATGGCAGAATATAAAAGTTAAGGGGATGACCATGAAAAATGTAAAAATATTCGCGATACTCTCCGGAATAACCGCCTTGCTTTTCGGGGCCTCCGTGAAAAGCGCGGATCCTTTTGCTGCAAAGCTGGAGAAAAGCATTAAGGTTGGCACCGAAATGTATCTGGCCGGATCAGAATGCCAGGGCGGTGGCACCAAGCCTCCAGACGAAAAGAGGGTAGCCTAACTGAAAACACCCCTAGATACAGGGACAGGTATTTCAGTGCTCTTCGCCGGCAAAAAGCCTACATTGCGCTTTTTGCCGGCGTTGTTAGTTTTAGCCGCAATTATAGTATGGGCCACGATAAACATGAATAGGAGCAAGCGAATACCAAATACACTGCGTGTGGCGTTTCCGAAAGGAGTTTCGGCATCCTACTATGACCCGGCCAGGATCGAGTATGCGGCGGAGTACACATTCTTGCAGAATATTTACAGCCCGCTGGTCGAATATTCAGTTTCCGGCGAACTGGTTTCTGCGGTAGCAGAAAAGTTTAGATGGCAAGGCGCCAATGCTGTTTTCCATATCCGCAAGAATCTTACAACCATCGACGGGCACACTATAACCGCATATGATGTCGAGGCTTCCTTTAAAAGACTATTTATCATCGGTGGGAACACTCATGGCGATCTAAAAAACTTGTTATGCCCGGGAACCAAGCTGAGAACTTTGGATTCCGTATGTGAAGGAATGGGCGTTGCGAATAATGGGAACACTTTTGTCCTAAAATTCAAAGAGAGAAAGACGTTTCTTTTCTCCATGCTGGCGTCGATGGATTTTGCGGTTATTCCAAAAAATTCAATAGACCGTGCAACCATGAAGATAATTGATTACCGGAACACCACCGGCCCGTACTATGTTTCAAGAGATAGCGCAGACGGGAAAATACTGCTTTCGGTAAACCCAGGCCATTTCCACTGGACACCTAAAATCCCACAGGAAGTAATATTAATGCCCTCCGAAGAGGGAGATGCATTGTGGTCAATTAACATGTTCTCTTCCGGCAAAATTGATCATATTACAAATAAAGACAGCTCTGATTGGGCCAAGATTAGCCTAGCAAAGGGTAGTCGTGAAGCAAATTTACACCTGACATATCCTATACATTTACACGCCGTAGTGTTTACTGAAAAGGGCATGAAGCGATTATCTAAAACCGAAAGGATTGCCATCGCAAAACGCCTAAAAGTTCTTTTCCTGCGCAAGTATCTGAGCCGCCCCGGGTTTGAGGAAACAAAGCAGGTTATTCCGGTTTTTGGGGAGGGCGGCTTGTCCCGCAAACAACTAGACCATATTGAAAATATATCCGACAGTGTGAACACGAGTAAACCGTTTACAAAAGAATTTATATGCTGGAACTTTTTTGGTGCTTCCGATTCCGAATTAAACATAGAATTCCCCAAGGGGCATTTCCCGTGGATAGGACAGAGCCCTTCTTTTATTAGAGACTATAAAAAATACGGAGGAGAACCCGACTGTTACTTATTCCGCGGGGATACCGGCTTCCAGGAAGATATCGGCTTTATCTATTATTACTTTGGGTTTGATTTCTTCAGCATTAATAAAGACGACAAAAAACAGTGGTTGGACACCTATATTTCAACCAGGTCAAAAGCAGAGAGGAGCAAACTTCTCCGTGCCATTCATTACAAAACGCTCTTCGATGCAAAAGTTGCGCCTGTCGCGGCAGCCCCCTATAGCGCGGTGGTTCGTAAGCCCTGGCAAATGTCCCTTTCCAAGTTCCATGCCAATAATCCCATATGGCGGATACATCGTTAGCTGACTGGGCGGTAGAGAATGCCGACAAGTTGAAATTAGAGGCGACGAAAGTTACCTGGGTGGATGATTGGCTACCGGGCTTTTTCGACTATCAGGCAAAAGTCACTGTTTCCGGACACACGTATTTTGGCCGTGGAATCGCCTCCACTTCGGTTCTTGCCTTTACTAAAGCGGTTGCGGAAGCTCTTGAACGTGCCGAATCGGCGCAGTTGGATGAGCCATGGGCTACCGCGGCGCACTGTACTCTTGCCGAAGCTCAGGCGAACGCCTATTTTGAATTACTAGGGATAGACAGAGCGATCTGCCACCACTACACAGGCCGGCGACTTAGAAACCTTCCCCTCGAAGCGGCAGGTGGGAATTTTCCCCACAACCAGCTTTCAGAAATGCTCCGCAGAAATGGGCTGGAACTAAACATGGCAGAGTTCCGTCCTGCGGCTGACGCCAAGATCATCGGTGTTTTTGTTAATAGTGCCAGAAAGTCTCACGTGAAAGGTTTCATCAAGGGCTATGGCGTGTCACCAGATCTCAAGACCTCCATCAGTAACGCCATCGTTGAATGCATGCGGAATGTTACAGCGGTTTTCCTCGGTGATATCAAGCCGGAAGAGGATGAGCTTGCCTGCACCCCCTATAATCCGCGCTGGCATTTCTGGCGCGCACAGGCGAAAGAGAGTCTGGCTTATCTAAAACAGGTTCTTTTACCTCTTCCCGGTGCGGAGCCGGACATGCAGCCTGAAGCTATCTCAATAAATGACGCGCGCTTTACAGAGATAAAAGGGCTTAAATCCCTTTTCCCGGATCTGCCTTTGTTCTTTGCACAAGCCAGATCGCCGAAGTTAATCCGCCCGCAATTCGGGAATTTCGTCCCCGATGAGGCAACCATAGAGCGACTTATAACGTTCAACGGCGGACCAATCGATATCAAAACGGACATCCCACATTTTTACGGATAGCAGATGAATGAAAACATAGGAAAAATGCTGAAAACGATTGCTCTGAAGATCGTCCTGTTTGACGCGATAATACTTCTTGGTGTGATCGGGCTTTCCGGCATTCTGACCTCGCATTCCAAGCAACGCCTTGCGGTTCAGCTTTCAGAAGCTTTCCGCTCTCCTCTCATCGCCGGGGACAATCGGCAGATAATGTTGGATATGTCCCGTCCGGTCTTCAATGACTTCGCCGGATTCTCTTGGGAACCTGAGGATGCGCAGGACGGGTTTTCCGTGCCTCAGGAGATAAAGAATCTGAGGCGCGTCCGCTATTCCTCAGCTCGGGTAGAACTTTTCTTTGACGAAGCACATCGGGTCAGATTGGGAGAACTTAGATTCTATTACACCCGTTGGACTGGGCTTTCTGCTGCATTAGGTTTATGGATACTCCTGGCGGCAGTTTCCATCATCATCGGACATAACGAGCGAAAACGAGTATTGCGGGAATATTATCTCGCCGTGGAGTCCAGAATCAACATATCAAGGGCAGAGGTGGCGGCTCAGGTCGCCCACGACATCCGCTCCCCGCTGGTAGCGCTGGACGCGGCGCTTAAAGATACGGCTGAGCTACCGGAAAAGAAACGCATTATCGTGCGGCACGCCGTCAACCGCATCCGCGATATCGCAAACAACCTCCTCGAAAAGAACCGACAACAGGCGGGAACCGCACCCGCCGCGGCTGCCGCCAGCGGCGGCCATCTCACCGGTGAGCCCCCAGCCGTCCTACTTCTCTCCAGCCTAATAGATCCGGTCATCACGGAAAAGCGTCTCTCCTTCGAATCGAAGCCCGGGATCAATATCGATTTTAAGTTAACTCGTGAATCCTACGGCTTGTTCGCCAGTATTGCGCCGGTAGAATTCAGGCGTATGCTCTCTAACCTGGTTAACAACGCCGTCGAAGCCCTGGGCGACAAAGGCGCGGTGGACGTGCGCCTGTCCCAAGATGATAAAAATATTGTCTTAACGGTGTCCGACAACGGTAAGGGAATTCTGCCAGAGATCCTGGCGAAGCTCGGCCGGCGGGGCGAAACCCACGGCAAAGCCGGCGGTTCGGGCCTCGGGCTGTTCCATGCCCAGACCACGGCCGAGAGCCGGGGCGGCAGCCTGGAGATCACTTCAACGCCCAGCCAGGGAACCGCTGTTACAATAAAACTGCCCAAAGCCGCGGCCCCGGCCGGCTTCGTGCCGGCGCTGGTACTTCCACCCGGCAAGCCTGTTGTTGTGCTGGACGACGATGAAACTATCCACCAGGTCTGGCAAGGCCGGTTCGACTACGCCCGCGTCAAGGAACACGGCATTGAAATAATCCATTTCAGCGAGCCGGATAAACTGCGCGCCTGGGTTAAAGCGGAACCGGTAAAAGCGAAAAGCGCCGTCTGCCTTTTCGACTATGAACTTTTAGGCTTTAAAGAAACCGGGCTGAGCCTGGCCGAAGAGCTGGGCCTCTACGGCAAGGCGATACTAGTCACAAGCCGCTGCGAAGAGCCCCGGATAATAGAAGAATGCGCCCGCCTTAATATCCGGATGATCCCCAAAGGCCTGGCTGACTTCGTGCCAATTTCAATCTCCGCGGCGCCGCAGGCGCGCGCGGTATTACTGGACGACGACGCCCTCACTTATATGAACTGGGAAGACGCCGCACAGGAGCACGGCGTCGAACTCATAGCGTTCACGGACCCGGCCGAATTCCTTGCGCGCCTCGAGGAATTTCCTAAAGATATCCCGCTCTATATAGATTCCGAACTCGGTGAGAACATAAAAGGCGAGGACATAGCCGCGGACCTTAAAGAGAAAGGCTTCACAAACATCTGCCTGGCCACCGGCCACCCGGCGGAAAGATTCGCCCATCTCCCCTGGCTGCGGGTAATCTCCAAAGAAGCTCCCTGGGGTGAAAAGGCCGAGGATTGACCGCAGTTGCGATCAAGGCTTCAGCGCCGCTTCCACTTCCCCAAGCAGCCTTATGATCTCCTGCGCCGCCTCGCGCATCAGCGGGATCATTTTATCGCGCCGCTCGGGCGGGTATTTCGACAGCAGCTCAGCGGCTGCCTTCAGGTTCACCGCCCTCGATTTTATGCCGTGGTATATTTTTTCCAAATCCGCCATGGTTATTTCCCCTCCGTCGCCCGCGTCTTTGCCAGCGTAGCGTACAAAAGCCTCTTCGAGATCTTAAGCTGCGCCAGTGTCGCGGCCCTTTTGCCGTGGTTCTCGGCCAGGCTGCGGCTAATCAACCCCGCGATAAAGCGGTCTAAAGCCGCGTCCAAGCCGTTTTCTACCGCGTATTTATAGTCCCCCTGCCCGGCGGCCTCCGGGGCCGCCGTGGACGGCGCGGCCGCAGGGGTAATATATTTCTGGACAGTCTCCAGTGTTACGATCCCCTGCGCGCCGGCGGCCACCAGTTCCACAAACCGTTTAAGCTCGCGCGTATTGCCGGGCCAGGCGTGCGCCAGTACGCAGTCTTTCGCCCCTAATTCAAACGAAAGGCGTTTCCCACTTTTCGTAAACGCCGCTATCAGCGGGAAGATATCACATTTTCTCTGCGCCAGCGGCTTAAGCGTCACCGGCATTCCGTGGATACGCTGAAAGAAATCGAAGCGCAGCTTGCCCTCAGCCAGCAGTTTCTGCACATCCTCCAGCGTCGCGCTTATCACGCGGAAGTCGGAGTATTCCGGCTTGTCCGCGCCCAGCGGATAAAAGGATTTTTCCTCTATGGCCTTTAACAGCTTTAACTGCATAGTCTGGCTCATGGCCCCTATCTCGTCGAGGAACAGCGTCCCCTTGTCGGCCTGCGCCAGCTTGCCTTTGCGGTTCTCGTGCGCGCCGGTGAACGCGCCCCTTTTGTAGCCGAACAGTTCGGCCTCCAGCAGCTCCTCGGTATAGGCCGAGCAGTTCATCGCCACAAAATCCCCCTTCCGACCGGAATGTTCGTGGAGCAGCTGCGCCAGCGTGGTCTTGCCTGTCCCGGAGGGCCCCAGTATCAGCATCGGCAGGTTCGTAGGCGCGTATTTCAGCGCCTCCGTTACCAGCGCCCGCGTGGCGGGATCGTTGGTGATAAAGCCGCCGGCGAAGACGGTCTGCGCTTGTTTGCCCCCGTCACCCTGCAGGTACCGGGCGATTATCGCCGAGATATTGGCCTCATCGTTGCCCTTCACATAAAACTCTTTGCAGCCAAGGGTATAAGCCTTACTAATGGTTTCTTCGGTATCGCAGCTCGACATCACCACGGAATAGATACCTTTCGCCACAGCCAGCGGGATAAGTTTTAATCCTGAGTAATCATCGTTCTCGCCCAGGAGCAGGTCTATAAAGCAGATATCATAATGCCCGGCCTTCAGCTTGCGCTCGGCCGCGGCCCTATCCGCGGCAAAGTCCACCGCCTGGCCGGCTAGGTTACCGGCCATAACCTCGCGCGCCAGGCTGTCGTCCTCAATAACCAGGATCTTCAGCTTATCCATAAAAGCCCCCATGCTCTTCGCTTTCCAAAATCATACCAAAATATCCGGTCCTAGCCCCAGAACGGGACGGCATGGTTTCACACCGGGAGCAACCTGTCCCATAATGGACTATTTTTAGGACCAGGCTAACCTTTACCGCCATACGAAGAACCTCACCCACCGCCCTACGACAATACCTCATAAAACACCCCATATTCCGGTCATTCTCCCGCCTTGGCACAAATATTGCTCTATACAAGGGTGTAGGCAAACAACCGGCGGGGGCAAGTTCCGGCGGTATCTTAAAGAGAAGACTGGAGAAATAAATGAAAAAGTTAATGTTGGCAGCCGCGGTAATAGGATTCTTTAGTGTCGGTTTTGCCAATGCCGGTGGTGTAGCAGTGAACTTAGACTTTGATGACAAAGGCATCGGCACCAGGAATTTTATGGAGGCGATAAAAGCCCCCGATTCCTGCCGAAATGATAATATAGCGTGTGAGCTGCCTAAACCGATACCGGTTTCATTTGAGAGCACGGGAGCGCCCGTGGAAGCAAAAACCGATGGCGCTGCAAAGAAAGAAGAGCCTGTTTTTAATCCGCGCATGGTAGCCGACATGAATGCATCCATTGGCTCCGCAATAGCCTATGTGAATAACCATAGGCTTGGTTCTCCGCTCCGCTCCGGCTTCGAGTGCCTGCGCGAACAGGGAACTTTGAAGCAGAAGTATGACTTCGTTTATGCGGAAAAAGGTTCCATACATACGCTTCCTGATAATTGCATGCAGCAGCCTACAAAGTCACCTGGTGTCTGCTCGTGCCGGGAATACAGCTATCACGACGTCTGCCACAATGTGACCACATATCATGATGTCTGCAAGACGGTTGCCGGAGCTTGCGTTGTTACCGGGATGCTGGGCGGTGTTCCCATAACCACCTGCGCTCCCGCATATATGCTCTGCGAGGCGGTAGCCACGATCACACCTTCTTGCATCCCCGAGCGGTATTGCTCTGATTGGCATTGCGAACCGCCCATCGGCGGGTAATCACGACACAATTCAGCCATGGAGGAAGAAAATGAAATTCAAGTATGAACATGGAGCAGGCATAGGCGCCCTCGCCGGAATAATTCTCCCGATTCTCCTGGGTGCGAACAACTACGTGTGCCTTCCCAAGATTTTCCAGATCGTACTGCCGCCCATGTTCCTCGCTGTCGGCGCTTATATAGGGCACTGGGCGCATGTATGGATAGTGGAGAGACTAAATAAACAAAATAAATAGCTCATGCCTCCCGTAGGCGGTTCCCGAGAGGGCGTTTCTTAATAGAAACGCCCTCTCGGCTTTACCTGCATATCCGCATTTCAAGAATCCCCCACCAGTGTCGCTAAAGTCCGGCCCACCGTTTCCCCCTCCCCAGCTTGGCATAAAAATTGCGCCGCAGTGGGAGGAAGAGAAAACGCCAGGAATACTGAAGAGCTCAGGGAACATCAGATAAAAAGGTTAAATACATACCGCCGGACTTTCCGCGATATTTTTGGGCGGGAGATAACCGAATACTACACGCAGGCTCCGAATCTTTTTGTCTTCGACACATTCCGGTTCTTCGCGGATCTGCATATTCCCCCGGAGACAAACCACAGGGATTTCGTGCGCCGGAAGTACGGCCCCGAGGCTTTAGATTTAATCGACAAGCTTATTTAACCACCCCGGCAAGCCCCTTCGAGTTGGGTTTGTGAAGCAACCGGACAGAAAACTCACTTAAGGACAGATTACCAAGTGCGTTCTGGTGCCATGGGTCACCGATGGGGAATATCCACCTAGCGATATGTGACGAAGGGGGCGGCAAGGGTTTGGGTTTTGAGGGCCGTCTCGCAGGGCGAGGCTTGCGTAGCGCCGAGCCCGAGAGGGAGCGCGGCCACGGTGTGGCCGATAGCGTGCCCGAAGAACCCATACCCTTGGCGACCCCGACTGGGCATCGTGCGGCTCTTCTCTTTTTTAGGGCTGGATCAGGAGAGGTCGATGAGGTTCCAGCGGGAGGCGTAGAGGTCGCGGAGTTTTTTGCGAAGGCCGGCGTTGGGGCGGGCTTGCAGGTCGGGGTCGGCGGCCAGGATGGCCTCGCGGTCCTCGATGGCCTGCTCCAGGATGTCCTTGTCCCGGGACATATCCGCCAGCTTGAGATCCATGTCGCCGTGCTGGCGCAGGCCCAGGATCTCGCCCGCGCCCCTTATATATATATCCTTTTCGCTAAGCTCAAAGCCGTTGGAGGACTGCACCATGGCGCGCAGGCGCTCGGCCGAGTCCCCGGTACGCGCGTGCGGCACCAGCAGGCAGCGCGAATCCCACTGGCCGCGGCCCACGCGGCCGCGCAGCTGGTGGAGGCTGGCCAGGCCAAAGCGCTCGGCGTTGTTGATCACCATCAGCGTGGCGTTGGCCACGTCGATGCCCACCTCTATCACCTGCGTAGCCACCAGCATATCCGTGCGCCCGGCGGCAAAATCTTCCATCACCTGCTTTTTCAGCTCCGAAGGCATGCGGCCGTGCAGCATATCCACCCGGTAGCCCTTGAACATGACCTTCAGCCGCTCGAACTCCGCCTTGACGGACCGCATGTCCGCCTCCTGCGTGTCCTCTATAACCGGGTAGACCACGTACACCTGCCGGCCCCGGGCCAGCTCCTCGCCGGCGGCGCGGAAAGCCAGCTCTTCCACCGCCTCGGTGGTCTTGACCGGCTTGCGGCCTGGCGGCATTTCCTTAATAACGGAGAGGTCCAGATCGCCGTAAAGGGCCAGGAACAGCGTGCGCGGGATGGGCGTGGCCGTCATAATGAGCATGTCGGCCTTGTCGCCCTTGGCCCGCAGAGCCGCGCGCTGGCGCACGCCGAAACGGTGCTGCTCGTCCACCACCGCCAGGCGCAGGTTCTTGAACTTCACGCCCTCGCTGATCACGGCATGCGTGCCGATAAGGATGTCTATTTTCCCCTCGGCCAGCTCCGCCAGCAGCTGCTTGCGTTCGGCGGCCTTTACGCGGCCGGTCAGCAGGGCGAAGCGCACGCCCAGCCCCTTGAGGAAACGCTCGAAAGTAAGGAAATGCTGCTCGGCCAGGATCTCGGTTGGGGCGGCGAACACGCTCTGGCCCCCGTTCTCGGCCGCCAGCAGCATGGCCGACAGCGCCACCACCGTCTTGCCCGAGCCCACGTCGCCCTCCAGCAGGCGGGCCATGGGCGTGGGCGACTGCATATCGGTGAAAATTTCGTTGATGGCGTGCGCCTGGTCGTTGGTCAGGCTGAAACCCAGGTTCTGCCGGAAAGGGGTGAGCAGCGTCTTCTTCACCTCGTAAGTGAAGCCCTTCACCACGCTGCGGGTCTGGCGGCGCTTTATGGCCCAGGCCAGCGCCAGCAGCAGCAGCTCCTCGTAGATGAAACGGCGGCGCGCCTGCACCAGCTCGAAATTGTTCTCGGGGAAATGGATGGCGCGGGCGGCCAGGTCCCGGGCGGCCAGGCCGCGCCGGGCGGCCAGGTCCGGCGGCAGGAACTCCCCCACCGTGTCGGCGGCGGTAGCCGCGGCGGCGTAAACGGTTTCGCGCATCATCTTGGCGGATAGCCCCTCGGTAAGATGGTAGACGGGCACGATGCGGCCGATATGCATCTTCAGCGCGCGGGCGTCGTCGTCCAGGTAATATTCCTCGGCGCGCACGCGGCTGACGAAGAGCGGGTCTTCGGGCGTGCCGGTTATCCACACGGTGCGGCCCGCCTGCAGGTCCTTGCGCAGCCCGGCGAACACGTCGAAGCGCGGGCTGTGCCGCTTGAAGAAGCTGGCCTCGGCCTCGCCGTAAGGCGTATCCAGCATAAGCTTGAAGATGCGCAGCTTGCTGGAGGTGTAGAGGTCGCGCACGGTCTTTATCTTCCCTTTCAGGACGGGCGCGTCCTCCAGGAAAGGCAGCGGCTCCTTTTTGGCGGCCAGGCGGCGGTCTTCCCATTTGCGGGGGAAATTAAAAAGCAGGTCGTCGAGCGTGACTATGCCCAGGCGCCCGAAGAGCGCCGCTTTGGCGGGACCTATCCCTTTTATGAACTGTATCGAGGTCATTCTTTTTCAACCGCCTAAAACGCCGCGGAACCGGAGGCGTGCGTCCGCGAAGCCGGACAATTCCTCTCATATTTTAGAAAATTATGGGCCCAGGAGCACGGCTTTTCCGTCGGAGAAAACCCCGCTTTTATTATTGAGCGCCT
>Ga0209417_1001073_pt1 | contig 53795 bp, 31 predicted proteins | sample RifGroF2_FD_184002 | JGI IMG/M metagenome (GOLD analysis project Ga0209417, IMG submission 184002) | Groundwater microbial communities from Rifle, Colorado, USA - Groundwater F2 (SPAdes) (version 2) | ecosystem: Environmental > Aquatic > Deep subsurface > Groundwater | place: Rifle, Colorado...
ACGACTCCGCTAAGGCGATGCTGAAGCATCGTTGTGCGGAGGCGGACGGGCTGAACGCCGAAAGACCCACGCCGTAATACGGTTATGCCTCTTTTTGCGCGGCCTTCGTCTTGGCCGGAACCGATTTATTAACGACAATCAGCCTTCCGATCTTCGAATACTTGTCATTCGACACTTGTCAGCCCATGGCAGATCTTGCCTGACACCTGACACCTGACACCTGACACCTGACACCTGACACCTGACACCTGACACCTGACACCTGACACCTCTTCTTACTTTCCAGTTCCAGGTGCAGCTGGTGATGTTTCCAGGGAGGAAGGGATGGCGATACCGAGCAGCGCGGCCTGCTTGCGGTTGATTAGCACTACCGGTTCGGCGATGTTCACGATGGGCATTAATGCCGGGTTCTCACCGCGCAGCACACGTGCCGCCATGCGTCCGGCCGCACGTCCGCTTTCCGTCCAGCCTATGCCTACTGCCGCCACGGCCCCGCGGTCGACGAACTCAGGGTCGTTGAGCACGACAGGTATCTTCGCCCGGCCTGCCGGACCTAGCACACCGTCGATCGCCTGCAGCACCGTGTTGTCTCCGGTCAGCCATATCGCCTGCGGATTCCGCGCCAGGAGCGACTGCGTAGCCAGCGTGATGTCGGCAGTAGTCGAGATAGTCGCTTCCTCGAGCTTTATGCCTGAAGCTTCCAGGATCTTGCGGGCCTCGGCCACCGCCCGGATCGAATTCGCCTCGGACGCGTTGTAGACAGTTCCCACGGTCTTGACACCGGGAACCAGCTCGCGCAGAACTTTCATCGTCTTGTCAATCGACGGGAACGATGCGACCCCTGTCATTTTCGGAAGGTGGTGTTCAAAGTCCTTGCCCGCACCGGCTGAAATCGGATCGTAGGTGTAGACAAATACCGACGGTGTGTCCCTCAGCTTCGCGCAGGCAGCAGCCACACCCGGGGTGGTCATCGGCACGATCAGATCCAGTCCATCGGCATCCAGCGACTGCATCATCTGAGGCAGCATGGATATGTCGCCGGCCGCATGTTTCCGGATCACCTCGAGGTTGCGCCCCTCCTTGAACCCTTCGGACTTCAGCCCTTCGAGATAGCCGTCAATCGCCTTGTCAGCCGCGATGTCCGGACCGAACGAGGCAAATGCGATCCTATATATGCGCTCTCCTGGCGCCGCATTCTGGTTCTTCGCCTTGCGCTCGCATCCGAGTCCGCCAAAGACCAATGATAAGGCAGTACCAGCCACTATGAATACCCGCGGCAGGCGTGCCGCAATCAAGTTCAAATATTTACAGGTCATAAGTCAAAATTCCTTTCTGTATGATTTCACTCATTGTAACTGTAGCCAATGCGGGCTGTTTTTCAATCGAACCAGATCGGAGAAGACCAGGCAATCTCGTTGTCCGTCTGGACGGCGCGGACATGCCAGAAGGACGGTTGCCCGTTGACAGCATCTGTTTTCATGGAGAACTCCCTGTCGAACGGTTTCCAGCGCCTATACAGTTCTCCGTTGCGGTGCAGTTCAACGGATTTGAACGGCATCTCTCCGGCAAGTTCGATCCCCAGCTTGCTTCTGCCTCCGGATTTCAACGTCGAGCCCATAAGCTTTCCGTCAGCGGTGAACAATAGCCTTATCCTCGCGTTTGTCGTACCGTACACCTGGCGTTTCCGGATGGCTTCGAAGATCGCTTCTTTGGTAAGCTCCCTGGCATAGACCGCGGTCAGGCCGTTCATTCCGGCATTGCCCTTGTGTCCGTCCGAATTGCAGCAGAGCCCGTACTTTAATCCGTTGCGCAGCATCCACATTCCATTCCTGTCGGCACGGCGGTTTTTAATTCCCGGCGGCCTATGCTCCAGCGAATTCTCCACGTCATACGAGCCGTGGCAGGAACATATTTCGAGAATGGTCTCGATCCCTTCGTATGGACAGCGGGGCCATTCGTTTTCCGGGAGCCTGCCGCCGTTATGGAAATGCGGGATCGTGATGTAGTTTTTCCCATTGAACGCATCCCATAATCTGCGAATATCGCAAAGTTCCGGACGGTCGATATCGGAATACGGTTCCGCGCCGGCGAAGACGACTGCCGCATCGCCGCGGCTGCATCGGTATTCGAAACCCGGAAACGCGAGGAATCTGCCCGGCTCGCAATGTTTTTCCACCGCCTGCAGCAGAAGGTTCCATTTCTCCTCGCCTATCTTGTTCTTCTCCTTGTCCCACGGCTGGTGGTGGTCAGTCACCGCCTGGAAGTCCAGTCTCGCGACATTGCGCGCATAGCCGAACGAATCGTCAGGCGTCATCTCCTGCTTCTCCCTTTCGATGCAGTCGTTCGAAAATGCCGAATGGTTGTGCAGGTCGCCGAAATAGACGTTCATGCCTTCGAAGACGTTATTCATAGGAGGAGATTCTCGCAGGGGAAGCCTCGCAGCCTCCACCTTCCCTTTTCCAGATGGCATTACGGCGACACGCCAGCTGTTCTTTTTCCATGGTTTCGGAACTTCCGCATCAGGACAGATATTGAAGAAGCGGTCCTGCACAAGCAGCGCATCTTCGCTTTGCCCCCTTATCAGCCTCATCGACTCGGGTTCCCTCGGAAGCACCTGGAAACTGACAGGCACCTCGACATCGGGTATCGGGCGGTCATAGCCCTTGAATGAACGGGCGAAGTCCGGCAACCCCTTTGTACCGTCTGAAAAATAGCGGATGTGCACAGTATTGATGAAATCAGGTTTCGGGACTACCGTCGGCGCCTTGCATCCTATGCCGAAACCGTTCCTCGTCCATCCCCACTTGATCAGTATCTCGTCACCGTCCTGCGCCTTTCCTGAAATGAAGTCCAGCACCAGCAGGCGCTGCGCCATGCCCTTGTAGCTCGACTTCTCCCTGGTCGGAAAATCCGCCACCTCCATGTCCCACTGCCGGCAGTTGTACGCGATCTCGGCGTTCGAGCAGAAGACATCGGCATATCCGCCGTCCTCCTGGTCGTACCTCGACGGCCGGTCTGTCCCCAAATATGCAGGATGATCAAGGACAATCCTCGTGCCTTCCGCGGAAAAATCCTTCCCGGCAATAATACTGATCTTGAATTCTACCGAGTCACCGGCGTAGACTTTCCCGGGACTTATCGAACAGTGCGACAGATATCTTTTCATCGTGATCCTTTTTTTAATGGAAGGAATATAATTGCATCTGACATAAAATCACGCAAGCCCGCAGTTGATTTGCCACAGGCTTGCATCCGGCTACGCAAAGAGCTCTGGGATATCCTCGCACAGAGGCACAAAGTTAAGGTTTTTTTAAGAGAAGACAGCCTAAAGGCTGGACTCCAAAATTTGGAGTTCACACTGTTAGTGTGCGCCTTATCTTAGCGGCATTCTCATAATAGACAGTACAACTGTATTTTAAGGATTTATGGATTGACAAAATATGTTTTTTACGAGCGTGGCAACGCTCCTTGGACCGCGGTGATTCACCGTGTCGGGTGTAGCCTCCCTCACCGCTTTGTTTCGCGAAATTCATTTCGCGGCGCTTATGCTGGACGGAATAAATTCCGTCTTTAAAGGCGGCAATGAATTGCCGCACTCCATGTGCGAATTTCGCAATTCGCAGAATATATCTTCTTCCAGGCGATCCCGTGGTGAAATATCCTGGACTTCGTTCATGGATTTTTCGGCTTATTGCGATATCTTTATCATTCAAAACTACCACTGAAATACTTAAATATTATTTGGAGAGTAATCTATGAAATGGCTAATCCGCAGCTTGTGCCTGATCAGCCTGTTCGTCGGAGTTTCATTGTTTTCGTCAGCGGCCGACAACGTCAGGCAGACGGAAAAAAAGGATGGACCGGACCAGGTCGGCAAAGACAAGAAAGTCACCACGTTCCTCTACATGGGGCACAGTTTTTTCATGCCGATAGCCGAAAAGTTCAAGCAGCATCCTCCCCGCTGCGGATTCACCGGATACAGGCAGTTCACCGCGGGTGCCGGAGGCGACCAGGGAGCTCCCGGCAACATCTGGAAACGGCTTGCCGCAGACGCTCCTGTCCGCAAGCTGATCGAAGCAGGACAGGTGGATGCGATCGTCCTGACCTACTACCCGAATTCAGGAAGCGAGCTCTCCGATTACGAGCGCTGGGTGGATTACGGCCTGAAATACAATGCCGGGACACAGTTCTATGTCGTGGCGCCATGGCCGAAATACAATCATACAAGCCTGGCCGAGTTCGAAAAGGATGGCCAGAAGCATTATGCCATAATCAAGGGGATCATCGAACAGCTCCAGAAGAAATACAAGGACACGAAATTCACCTGCATACCCCAGGGACTGGGAGTCATCGAGCTAAGGCGCCGTTTCGAGAAGGGCGAGATCCCGGAGCTCGCCGGCCTCTGCAAGGAGGATGCCAGCAAAAAGGAGGGCGAATTCCTCTTCATCGACAAGCTCGGACACGGTGACAAGATGATCCACACGCTCTCACAGCTCATATGGCTGGCAGTGATCTTCAATGTCGATGTACGCACATACGACTGGGACACCGGCTACAAGAAGAATATCGATCTGAAGACCCTCGCCTGGCAGGTCGCACAAGGAAGCATTGCGGCTCCGGGAAAGTAGGGATTTGGAAAGTAGAAAGTAGAAAGTAGAAAGTAGAAAACAAAGTTCAAGATTCAGAGCTAATTTCCAAAGCAGGAGTTCATCACGTGACCACGTTGGCACGTGGAACGTGACGCACGTGGCAGCTTTAGATGCGCTTCCCTTTTATTATAAAACACAACTAATCCGCCGCGGCGGACCAACGGGTTTGTTTCCGCAACAAGCGTTTTCTTGTATTTTTGAAATCAGCTCAATCTTCCTGTCTTTCCATTCGACGTTGAATGTTCGATGTTGAATGTTGGACGTTCATGTCTTCTTCCCTCCATTGCATGTCTCTGTCGGGAATGTATATTCCCTTCTTGCTTCGCATCAGAAAACATCAAACATATAATGAAGTATGGAGGAAATCATGTCGAAAAGAATATTGTGCCTGCTGTCATGTCTGCTGCTGACTTTAACCTTGAGCGCCGCCGAATATTCCATCCGCGGCAAAACCGACAAGGATGTGGCCATCTACAAGCCCGGCGAAAAGATGGTGTTCACCCTCCTTGTCCTTGAGAATGAGACCCCCGTTGCCGGCAAGACAGTAAAGTGGACGCGCACCGGCGACGACGGCAAGACCGAGAAAGGCGAAGGTGTCGCGGATGAAAAGGGGCTGACAATAACCACTTCGACCGACAAGCCGGGATTCGTCCGCATCCAGGCCAGCGCGTTCGGGGAAGACGGCAAGAACCTGCAGGGATTTGTCGGCGGCTGGGGAGCCAACAAGAACGGGAACATCTTCTTTGACGGCGGCGCGTGCGTGGATCCGGAAAAGCTGCAGCCGGTCGGAGAGCCGAAGGATTTCGACGAATTCTGGAAAGCCACCAAAGCCAAGCTGGCCGAGGTTCCAGTCAAGGCTGAGCGGAAAGAAGTGGCCAGCAAGAATCCCAAGGTCAAGTTATATGAGGTGAAGATCGACTGCGCCGGACCCAGGCCGGTGACCGGCTATCTGACCATTCCCGCGGACGCCAAGGAGAAATCATTGCCGGGCATCCTGCAGTTCCACGGATACGGAGTCAGGAAGCACACCCCTCCCGGCTGGCTGAATGACAAGGCGATTGTCTTCGATGTGAACGCGCACGGGATGGAACTCGGCCAGGATGACGAATATTTCAAGCAGCTCCAGAAGGATCTGCAGAACTACTGTTTCAAGAATGACGAGAACAAAGACCGCGAAAAAACCTACTACTACGGCATGGCAATGCGCGTGATGCGGGCCCTGGAATACGTGAAGTCCCTGCCGGAATGGAACGGCAAGGAGCTGCATAGCAACGGCGGAAGCCAGGGCGGACTGCAGGGCCTCTGGGGTGCCGCTTTGGACAAGGACGTAACCTCCAGCGACATCTGGTCTCCGTGGTGCTGCGATTTCGGCGGCATCACCCTGGGCAGGATCCGCGGCTGGCGCCCCGACTACAGTGAAACCCTGAACTACTACGATCCCGTCTTCCATGCGAAGCGCATCAAAAGCAAGGTCCACCTCATCGCGAACTACGGCGACTACACGTGTCCGCCGTCCAGCGTGTGGATCGTCTACAACAACATCCCGCACGACAACAAGTCAATGGAAGTGAAACAGGGCTGCACGCATTCCTATGAGATGAAGAAATGCATGAAATACGTGATCACCCCGAAGGAAATCAAGGACGTCGGCGAGAAGAAATAGTTCGGGAGGCACAAAGGCACAAAGGCACAAAGTGCGGGAGTGCGGGAGTGCTTAAACGCTGTCGGGATTAAGTATGGCGTTACGAGCGCATAAATAGCCTCGGGACGCCCCACGGGCCAGTTTCGGCGAAACTGGCATACTGTCTTCGTCGTCGATGAATCCACAGCGTTGACATCCACGCAGGAGAGCCTCATCTATGGATTTTTCGATTTCCTGCGATACGTGGCTCCACCTCCGCCCCAATGGCCGGCGTCAATGATTACGGCGACAATGAAAAGCGCCAGCCAGCCGCCTGACAGCACATGATTGTTGTTCAGCATTGCGGCCATGTAGGCGAGTGTTGTATACGGCATGAACAAGAATCCCAGGATTGGCCACACCTGGGTATCGAATGAACGTCCGAACCAGCCTGTGAAAATAAAGGCGAGGAACATCATTACCCGCGGCACAGCCAGTGCGATAGCTGCAAATATGCATCCCATCTCTTTTCTCCTTTGTTGGCAGACTTCCCGTCATGCATCTGAAATACATGGACTCCAAAATAGAACCACTACCGTCCCATGGATGATTGGATGACCGGATTGATGGATGGTTGGGTATCAAAGACATAAGACCAAAAACACCCTGGATAAATTATCCGAAATGTCTTTCTAATAATTCTCATGTATCTCCATGACTTCTGTGTTATCTTGAACTCAAACCCAATCATCCATTCATCCAACAATCCATCCATCCGTCATCCTGTGGGATGACTCTGAAATAGAACATAAGAATCCCGGATATCAAGCGCCGGCCAAATCCTCATGCATTTCCACGGCCCGAAGCCTGGAACCTGCAGCCCATGGCTTCAACCATATCGAATTACTTTTTATTTCAAATAATTGTATTTTTCCGGCTTGATACTTGCAACCGGTTGCAATATCTTAGGGGCTACTCACGGAGAAAAATTTAAATGCCTACCATAGAGGAGAGCATATGATAAGGAAAGTATTTTCAGGGGGTCTGGTATTATCACTGGCCGCAATCGCATTAACCGCAATCTGCGGCGACGCAGTCGCCGCAGATGCAGCACCGGCGGCGCCGTTTGTCTTGAACGATTTCGACAAGACGCTGGATTTCACCTACGTGGACTGGCAGGACAAGGTGACGGCCGCCAACGGCCACCTCGTACTGAAGGGCGTGAAGTGCTCGGGCGGCGGCGGGGTCAACCTCAAGATGGATCTCTCGGCATATGCCAACCGCTCTCCCGCGCTCAAGATCAAGGCGAACCCGGCGAACACCGGGAAGGGGCTTTACGTAATAATCTCGGACAGCAAGGGGCACAGCGGACGCTGGACCTTCCAGACGCCGGCGCCGGCAAGTGAATTCGCCATCGTCACGGCGAAGGGTTCCGCCGCGCTCTCGAATCCTAATGTGAAGGAAGACAAGGACAGCCCTGACAAGCCGGGCGACGTGGATCTGACAAACGTCACCCAGTTCCACGTGGGCGGCGACTGGAGCAAGCAAACCCTCGACGTAGAGATCGACGCCCTGCTCCTAGTGGAGCCGGACGCGAAGATTCTGGCCGAGCGCGAGGCCTATGTGAAAGTGCAGGCCGAAGAGGCGGCCGCCGCTGCGAAAAAGGCCGAGGAGGAGAAGAAGAAGGTTGAGACAAAGCGCCAGAACATGATCCGAAGCTACAGCTACAGCGGCGAGAATTCGCCGACCCTCGTGAACGTCTCCCTGGTCGCGCCTGACATCCTCTCACTCACCGTTGAAGCCCAGTGGATAAAATCATCGACCATTGTCAAATATGAACCTCAGGAAGGCGACCAGAAAATCGAGGAGAAATGGCCCGACGGCGGGGCAAACAACGGAATCCGCCGCGCCAAGCTCATGCGCAACGGCAAGTTCATGGGCATGCTGCAGGGGATCAAGCTCGACTGGCTGACCAACGGCGAAAACATCGCAGGCGACCCCTTCCTCTATTTCCTCGCCGACGACCCCAATAATTTCACTGTCACCTCGCAGGACGACCCGGACTTCGCCAACGGCGTCAAACCGGCAAAAATCTACCGCAAGTCCGTTCCTACCAACGTGCCGCTGCCCGGAGGCAATTATCCGACGCGCCACCGCGTCTACCTGAAGATGCCGTCCACCCTCAAGGCTGGAAAGACATATTCAGTCAAGACCGAGAAAATCAACCTCAAGAACCCGAACCCCACGTTCACCGTCGACTATGCGAAGATGCTCAGCGAGGCAGTCCACGTCAACCAGAACGGCTACCACCCGAACGATCCCTACAAACGGGCACTGCTCTCGGTATGGCTCGGAACCGGCGGAGCATTGAAGTTCGCCGACGGCCTGAATTTCTCCATCGTCGAGGACGGCAGCGGCAAGCCCGTATTCAACGGCAAGGTCGAGCTGGTCATGGACATCGACGGCAAGGAGGAGCTCTGGACCAAGCCCGCCAAGAACTACGCGCAGACCGCCGTATACAAGATGGACTTCAGCGCCTTCAACACCCCCGGCACATACCGCGTCTGCGTTGATGGCATCGGCTCCAGCTACCCGTTCCAGATCGGCGAATCTGTCTGGGAAAAGGCCTTCCAGCTCCAGATGAAAGGACTCTACAACAACCGCAGCGGCATCGAGGTAGGTCCGCCCTACAGCGAATACAGGAAGCCCCGCGACTTCCACCCCGACGACGGCACCGTCGTCACACGCGCCACCTACGACGTCCTTGAAAAAGGCCAGTATAAAATGAAGGATCTGCCCAAGACCGACACCAAGGAGGAGATCAAGAACGCCTGGGGCGGCTATCATGACGCCGGCGACTGGAACCCGCGCCGCGTCACACACATGAACACCACCTTCTCGCAGCTGGAGCTGATTGAGATCATGCCTGAATATTTCAGCAGGCTCAAGCTCAACATCCCTCCCACTTCCGGCGAAGGCATGCCCGACATCATCACTGAAGCGCTCTGGGAAGTCGACTGCTTCCGCCGCATACAGCTTCCCGATGGAGGAATCCCCTACGGCATCGAATCGGAGACCGACCCGATGTCGGGCGAGATTAGCTGGCTGTCCACGCAGCACCTCTACGTCCTCGCCCCGAATATCCGTGACTCCTGGTTCTACGCCGCCGTGGCGGCGCGCGCTGCGAAGGTCTTGCGGCCGATCAAGCCGGAACTCGCGAAGGTCTACGAGGACAGCGCCGTGCGCGCCTTCAACTGGGCCGAAACCGATCGCGCCAAGAGGGTCGCCGACAAGACACTCGACAAGCTCGACAGCCTCTGGCAGGCCAACGACTGGCGCAACGCCTCGGCGCTGGTGCTCTATGACATCACAGGCGACAAGAAATACCATGATGTCTTCATGGAAGGCACCTACCTGAAGAAGCCCGGACAGGACATCTGTTCCTGGGGCGGTGGCATCCAGACCGACGCCGCATTCCTCTATGCACGCATGGACGACGCCAAGACCGACCCTGAGATCAAGAAGAACGCCCGCGCCGCTGTGCTCAGGCTGGCCGACTTCTCCATGGATTATGCCAGGAAAAACGCCTTCAATGTAACCTGCCGCGAAAAAGGCAGGCCCATGTTCGCCGGCTTCTTCAGCGTCTCAGGCGGCATGGAGGTGGCGCGCGCCCACTTCCTGACAGGCGACAGGAAATATCTCGAGGGCGCCATCCAGTCCTGCCAGTTCCCGATGGGGTGCAACCCGGGCAACATCGTCTATACCACCGGCATGGGCTCCAACCCCATTAAGAACCCGCTGCAGCTCGACGCCCGTTCCTCGGGACAGCCGACGCCGGTAGGGCTCTCGGTGTTCGGAAACTCCGACATATGGAACTTCCGCGGCAGCTTCTGGGACATCAACATGCAGTTCGTCAACAAGCCCGAGCAGCTCTGGCCCGACGTCTACGGCTGGCCGCTGCAGGAGGCCTACTTCGATGTCTGGATTCTGGTCTCGACCAACGAGTTCGTCATCGACACCTGGCAGCAGAACGTCTTCGTCTGGGGCTACCTGGCCGCCCAGAAGCGATAATGCAGCACAGGCGTAGTTCGACCTTGCTCACTACAACAGGTCTCGCCTGTGTCTTAAGAAACGCCAACACCCTTGCTGGCATTTCTTAACAATGCAACACAGGCATCTTGCCTTTGATTCTGATTTTTCTTGCCTCCGACTCTGACGGTCCAGGCATCTATGCCTATGTCGCCTTCACCTATATTATGTATTATGCTGAATCATGAAGGCTGTCATCCTATTGTCATGGTAGTATTTCACCCCATGGGAAAGTAGGTTTTCACCCTATGGCGGGAATGCGTGTCCCAGGCTATACTGTTTTCAGGGAGAAAAGAGTGAAAGTGAAGGTTCGAGATTCAAGTGGCACAATTTTCCCCAGAAAGAGATGTATTGGGTTTTAAAACAAGTAAAAGAGGAGAACTACCATGTTGTACACTATAGCATTTATCCTGATTGTGCTTTGGCTGTTGGGGCTGGTTTCATCATACACGATGAGCGGACTTATCCATATTCTGCTTGTCATCGCAATCATCATGATTCTTGTGAATGTCATAGGTGGCGGCCGCAAAACAGCTTGAAGGATCCTGAAAAGGTCCGACCTGTATGGCGCTAGCGGTCATGTATCGCAAACGAGTTGATAAAATCATGTATATTTTCGATGCGGCTGAGGCATGACCGCCCCCACTGCCCACTGGCCCCTACCCCTTCCCCATCTCGCCTATGATTGTTATCATCGGCATGAAGAGGGCTATTACGATTGTCCCGACAAACACCGCCAGAAACACGATCATCAGAGGCTCAAGCATCGAGGTGAACGCATCGACCGCGTTGTCCACGTCCTCGTCGTAGGCATCTGCTATCCTCTCGAGCATGTCCGGCAGTTTTCCGGTCTGCTCACCCACCTGGATCATGCTGACGACCATCTTGGGGAAGATTTTTGTCGCCGCGAGCGGCCTGGCGATGCTTTCGCCCTCCTTGACGGCGTCGTGGACTTTCTGGACCGCCGCCGAAACCACTTCGCTACCCGAAGTGTCCTTTACGATCTGGAGGGCGTTGAGCACTGGCACCCCCGACGACATCAGCGTACCGAGGGTCCTCGAGAACTTGGCTATGGCCGACTTCGAGACGATGGGACCGAAAAGCGGCATGCGGTATTTCAGCCAGTCGAAGGCGAACTTCCCCTTCGGCAGCCTGTTTACCAGCCTGTAGGCCGCGTAGAGGAAGGCCATGACGATCAACGTCGCCAGGATGTGGTTCTTCAGCACGTTGCTGATGTCGATCACGAAACGGGTGAGCGCCGGCAGCGGCTTATTCCCCAGAAGCTCGGAAAACATGCTCTCGAATCTTGGGACGATGAAGATCATCAGTCCTGCCGTGATGACCGTGGCTATCGAAAGCACGACGGCCGGATACACCATCGCCGACTTGATCTTCGCGGCGAGCCTCGCCGCCTTTTCGAGGAACTCCGCCAGACGGTTGAGTATCTTCTCCATTGCACCCGACGCCTCGCCGGCCCTCACCATGTTGATGTACAGCTTGTCGAACGATTTCGGATTCTGGGCGAGCGCTTCGGAAAAGGTCGAACCTTCCTCTATGTGCTTGGCGGAATCCCCGAGTATTTGCCTTTCAACCTTGTTCGTCGACTGATCCTCAAGTATCCTCAGGGATTGTACCAGCGGCAGCCCCGCATCCAGGAGGATCGACAGCTGCCTGGTGAAAATCATCAGCTCCTTGCGCTTCAGCCCCGGTCGGGCGAACGAAAGATCCAAGCCCGCCATCATCGAGACCTCCGACCCGCCTTTGACCTCAGCCCTCGCCATTTTAACCGGTTTCTTCGACACACCCTCGCTGACAGCCGTCAGGAACATCCCCTGCTCCTTCAGCATCAGGTTGACGTCTTTCTCGCTGGCGGCCTCAAGACAGCCTTTCGTCTCCCTGCCAACTGCATCCATCGCAACATATTTATATGTCGGCATGACACATCCTCCTCGATTTAGTTTTCAGGATGGATGGATGAGTGGATTCCTGGATGGATGTGAAAAAAAATGAAAAAGATAAATATGAACTCATTTCCTGATTCATTTCAAACCCATTCATCCAACAATCCATACATCCAATCATCCGTCCCAACTTATCTGGGACAGTGTTGATATGAAAAGCTCTTACGCTTATTATTGCCCTCAACCCAATTCATTGCGAGGATTCTTGAGTTGGCGTAGCATAAATCGTGCCGTACGCGGCAGAGGAGCGCCACACCTGATCGCCTTCGGCGCTGCCATAGGTTTACATGCCTCAGGCATGCAGTCAAACGCCCCTCCGGCATTTTTTAGATGCAGTGTTGAACGTTCGAGTTAGGAGGCAATAGCATTGTTTGCTGATTTATTGAAGATTAAGCTGAGCCGGGCTGATGAAGCCTTGACATAGGACGCGGGATATGATACAATGTTACTGTATTGCAATGGCATAATGATAACATATATTGGAGCAAGATACATGAACCGGGAATTTACTCTTTCAGAACTTCAACCGGCCGCGCAGCAGGAGCGTAGGACGGCGAGAACAAGGTTTACCTTGATAGAGCTGCTTGCCGTGCCAGCCGTAGCCCAACGGGCGAAGGCAAGCTCCAAAAGTGTTTTCACGCTCATAGAGCTGTTGGTGGTGATTGCGATCATCGCAATCTTAGCGGCCATGATCCTGCCTGCCCTCCAGAACGCCAAGGAGTCCGCAAAACGTTCACAGTGCGCCGGGAACCTGAAGCAGATCGCCCTCGCCTCGCTCATGTATGAACTCGACTACGGCGCGCTCTGTACCGGCAGCTATTACACTTTCGAAGGCGGCGCATGGGACTCTGTCCTTACATCCGGAGCCCTGCCCACGCTTTATGCCGACTATCTCAATGGAAAACTTACCGACACGGGTTTCTGGAACGGCGCGCATGCAAACTCCATTCCGATCTTTCCGGACGGACTGCAGGGACAACTTGCCGGCTGGGGCAGGTCTCCACCGCTGAACAAGTCCATGCTCTGCCCGTCCGGCGAACAGGCAAATTCTTCCGGGATGCTTGCCCAGGGCATGATGTACAGCATGTTCGCGTACTCCCTTCAGGCTGACGCAACCCACCCGGCCGTCAAGATGACTTCCGAACGGCTGGTCAAATACCAGAAATCCTTCAACAGGATCTGGAATGGGCAGCCATTCGCCGAAGAGCATTACGAGTGGCTGCCCGCCCTGTGGACGGACCGCTGCAAAGACAGCTCCTACTCCAACACCTATGTCACGAACCACTGCCGCGGCAACCGCGCTTTGCCAGCAGGCGGAAATGTCACCTTGCTGGACGGCTCCTGCAGATGGCTTCCGTACAAAACGAGCTTATCCCATAACAACTTCAAACAGACCTGGTGCTATTCATGGTCGAACGGCGGACTCTACCCGCCCAACGCGTTCCGCATCCAGTTCGGCAGATACGGCGGAGGCGTGGCAGACAATCAGTCCGCCGCCACATTGCAGGCCTTCGGATTCGGCGGACTCCCCCCATGATCCGATCCGAAGGGAACAGTTCGGAAGTTCGGAAGTTTTCAGGCACCCTTCGACAAGCTCAGGGCAGGCAGTCACATAGTTTTCAGAGGATATGCCTAAAACTTGAAACTTACCTAACACTTAAAACTTCCCGAACATACACCCAAGGCCCTATGCCTAAATCTTTCCCTGCAGATACTGCTTCCTGATAGTTTCCGGGAACTTCTCGATGGCATACCGGAGCATGGTGCGCGGCATATTCCGGTAGTGCTTCCTCAAAAATGACTCCTCAATATTCAAGTCCCTCTTTCCAACCTCGCGCAGCATCCAGCCGACGGCCTTGTGTATCAGGTCCTCCCTGTCGGCAAGCAGCATCCCGGCAATCTTCAGAGTATCATCAAAATCTCCGCACCTGATGAAATGGAATGTCGACATGATGGCAATCCTCCTCTCCCAAAGACTGACCGACCTGGCGAGACCAAACAGCGGATCGCGCGGTTTTTCCATCAAATGCGCCCCGACAACGCGGTCGGCGGAGACATCCACCAGATCCCAGTTGTTTATGTATTGCGTGTTGGCAAGGTATTCCCTGTAGATATCCGACTTTTCGCCCGGGGCGCCCTTCTTGTATTTCTGTGCAAGGATAATCAAGGCCAGCAGCCTTTCCTCGTGTATCTCCGAGCGGAGCAAGACAAGCGTGTCGGACATGTCCAGGTTCTGGAATCTGCCGGCGACGCCCCGCGTTGCGGGGACGCGGATCCCGATGAACTTGTCCCCCTCCCCGTATTCGCCTGGAGCGGTCTTGAAAAATCCCTGCAGTAATTTGGCATCCGATTCATCGGCACATTCCCTCAGCGCGGCCCGGACATCCTTTATCATGGATTTGCTCATGATATGACTGTAAACGCGGCGGAGGGATCATGCAAACTGGGTTTCATCAATCTTGTATTGTTCGTAGTCAAGCTCGCAAGAGCTGTTCCGGAATCCGGGACGGAAGCAATGGCTCTCCTTACCACGGATCGCCGGCCTGTCCACCATAGCTTCCCAGCGACGGCGGACACCCCTGCCGGCATCTTCATAGACTCTCTTTTTGCCACCGCTCTTCCACGTCAATTGTCAATTACGGGTGTGTGACCCCGAGGGACGCCGCGGGTGAAGTGAGGCGGTTTTGCCTAGAAAGTATGTCGGGTTTTAACCCGACACTTGGTTGGCGGTTTAAAAACCGCCCTACTTATGAGGCTACGTTACCAGCTTAACGCTTACTCGTTTTCTACGTCTAAGAGCCGTTTCCGGCACGGTTTCCTACGCAACTAATTGTCCCTCTTTATCTTAATCTTAAGTGCTCACGACACCGGCTAAAGCCTTATTTAATTGCCGCCTCTTCAAGTCGTTCAGAGACCCAGAGTTTTATGATGGATTGCCTGGGAACACCAATACGCCTGGCCTCCCTGTCGAGGGAATGGATCATCCAGACAGGGAAATCCACATTGACTCTCTTCTGATCTTGTTCGGGCCTTCTCGCCTTGGTAAGATCAAGATGTTTCGTTATACCCTTGCCCTCGTCAAATAATTTGTCCAAATCTTTAGCTTTCATAAATCTCTATCTCCTCTGTTCTGGCTCGTCGTATGGAAATGATTCTTATGTTTTCATCCCTTAACGTTATAATTCCCGACCAGTGCTTATCTTTGATCTTCCCTATCACCATATATCTGGGTTCATCTATTGTTTTTGCTGGAATCTCAATCAAATCAGGATCATCCCATAAGGCTTGCGCATCTATGAAATCGATGCCATGTTTTGATTTGTTTGATTCACTCTTCTTAGGGTCTAATTCAAAGTTCATAGTATAGATATTATACCTTAAATATACATTTTGTCAATATTTATCTTGTAACTGCTTGGTCTCTTTTTGTATTCGTTCGTAGTCAAGCTCGCAAGAGCTGTTCCGGAATCCGGGACGGAAGTAATGGCTCTCCTTACCACGGATCGCCGGCATCTTTCCTGTATTTTTAACAATGTGGTACAGGCGTCTCGCCTGTAATTCCGTTTGGTAGCAGCGCAATTTATTGCGCGTTCGTGCGCCCATGGATCGCCGGCACCCCTGCCGGCAACTCTTAGAATTTCTTTTACTTCTCTTTCGCTCGTAGCCTGTCCACCATAGCTTCCCCGCTCGTAGTCAAGCCATTATTGGCTGTAGCAGGCGATGAGTCTTAATTGCACTTGTATTTTGGATTCACTATATATTATAGATGTAATATTCTAATATGTTGATAATTAGCTGGAATGGCACCAGTGGAATTCAATTGCGGGTGTGACCCCGTGGCCCCTGGCTTATGATTTGATGTAGACCAGGCCGTTTTTCATGGCCTCAGGAAGAGTCTCAAGCTTGATCGGAAGCATTAGTTTCATGCCGCTCCAGCCGCCATCGTTCGTCTTCTGCATGTGCTCCTCGATGTATGGCCTGCTGTCGGTTTCGAGCCCGGCGGCCTTTACAGAGCCGATCAGATCCTTCCAGCCCTGCTGGATTGCTCCCGCGTCAAAGAGCTGCCTTCCGGTGAAGTCAGCCGGTAGCGTGGCAAAGAGCCCGGGACATACACGCTTCACATCCACACCTTCCGGCATCCGCACTCTCCTGCCGTATGACAACCAGAACTCGTACTCGGTTGCCGGTCCAAATGTGTCAAGCGGGGCCTTCCTCACACCGAGCCAGCGGATGTTCGGCGGCAGGTGGAACTGGGTTGCAAACATCCAGGTGCGGAAGGTCCGATCATCCGGACAGGCCGCGCCTGACTCCTTCCTGTAGGCATCCTGCGCGATCCTGAAGAACAGATCGATGAGAGGTCCGTTGGACTTCTCCGCCGCACCCTCCCCCGCAAAGTTTGAATATGCAACATCCAATGGACCAATGTCTTCAATGACAAACTCAGGCATATGTGGAACCTTTCATTGGGGCTTATGTGACGCGGAATTCTGTCCTTATTCGGGGTCTATCACCATAATTTATAAAAATCCCATCAGGAACCTGGCATCCGATTCATCGGCATGTTCCCGCAGCGCGGCCCGAACTTCCTTTATCATGGATTTGCTCATGATATGACTGTAACCGCGCCAGGGAGATCATGCAAATTGAGTTTCATCAATCTTGTATTGTTCGTAGTCAAGCTCGCAAGAGCTGTTCCGGAATCCGGAACGGAAGTAATGGCTCTCTTTACCATGGATCGCCGGCACCCCTGCCGGCATCTTCATAGACTCTCTTTTTGCCACCGCTCTTCCACGTCAATTGTCAATTGCGGGGGTGTGACCCCGAGGGATGCTGGGAAGTTCTTTATTCTCGAGACTATCGAATTGTTTGGAAGCTCCGGAATCAATCCTTTGCTTCTTGATAGATTCTTTTTCTTTCTGAAGATACTCGATGAATCCGTTCATTCCGTCAAGTACCTGCTTGTAGGCGGCTTCCCTTTCCTTGTCCGGAATAAAGGCTATCTGCGTGTAGATTAACTGGAGATTAGGGATTCCATCGCTTTTTACTCTCTTCAACGTCTCGGCAAGCTTGTTGGTATCTCTAAAAGCATACCCGTTGATATATGGACCGGTCAGCTGGTAAAACGAGTTTTGTACGCTGAGAATTTCGAATGCTGTAGAACCCACGCCTCCAGCTTTTGATTGGTCCATTCCAGCATTGAGGGCTCTGGCCCTCAGTTGAGCCGTATAGAACCAATAGACTGACTCGTCACGATAGGCATGGTCATATAGGCAAATTGCACCCACAAATAGCTCTTCAACTGAAAGCTTTTGCCAGTTCTGCTTCATTTCCTTTATGGTCTTCAGGAAGGTTTCTTCTGTTTTTGAAACTAAGCCCTTGCTGTATTTACCGATATCTGCTTCCGGACCTGCTGAATTATAGAATGGTGTTACATAGGCGTTAATTTTTGCAGGATCTATTTCCATATCCTGGGAAAAACAGCCAATTGCCGACAAGAAGAGAAAAAGGGAAATATTCTTTCTCATGCGATTTGATTACCCCCGGCTTGTTTAGTTTCTAGTAATATTTAACCCCTTAAAATAGCATTTTCTCAAATCTTATACAATAGACAGGATATTGATGGTTTCCTTTATTATTGACTGATAATTGTTCCAAAAGATGCAGACCCTCTTCTGATAGCAGGCATTCGTCCTAATTGCGATTTCCAGACCTATTTTTCGCATTTAAGGCCACTTTCAACCAGTTTATTCTCAGCAATTCACTATGCATCAATTACATAAGTGGGAACGTCCCTCTAGTTCTCCCTGCAATTCACTATGCATCAATTACATAAGTGGGAACGTCCCTCTAGTTCTCCCTCTAGTTCGACAGATGACACAGATAAAAATAAAATATGGGCTGTGGAAAAGAATTACTCGGAAGCGGCTTCGTTTCCGGTCAATCCCTTGGAAGACCACTTCCGGTCAATTCTTTACATCAGCCCATAACCTTTCTCCGAAAGGTTTCCTGCTGTGCAGGAATATTTTACCGGATTAGAACTCTGCGTCTCTGCGTCGCTGCGAGAGAATATCTTATCAGTATTCATCTGTGTCATCTGTGGGCAAGTCTTCTGTGATCTGGAATTAGTCTGTGCGAGGATATCTTGTCTGTGTAAGTCTGTGGCAAGAATCTTAGCCTGGACGGAACTGCCTTATCAACGGTGCAAGCAGGCGTGGACGGTTGTGGGGGCTGATCAGATATACGCCGTCAAGATCTGTGCGCAGCGATTCCAGGAGATTGGAAGATGACTCGAGTCCGGCTTTCTCCTGGTCTTCCTTGTTCGGCAGGGATGTGAGCTGCGCGAGGATAGGTTCCGGGATGCGTATGCCGGGAACCTCGTTGTGCAGGTAGAGCGCGCTACGCGCAGAAACCAGCGGGAAGAATCCGAGGAACACGCGCAGTCCCGGCATCCGGATCAGATCCATGACGCGGCGGGCGTGGCCGGGATCGAAGACCGGCTGAGTCATGACAAACCTGGCGCCTTCATCGACTTTCCTGTGGAGGCGCTGTACCTCGTTTTCCAGGTTGCGGGCACCGGTGTTGAAGGCGACACCGATGGAGAAATCCGTCTCCCCTTTCAGAGAAGCGCCGGAATTGGTGAGTCCAGTGTTCATCTTCGCGATCAGGCGTGTGAGGAGGAAGGAGTTCAAGTCGAACACGCTCCTGCCCTGCCCTGCGGAAGCCGTAAGCGGATCGCCTGTGAGCGCGAGAACCGCCCGGATGTCCAGTGCGTGCATGCCCATGAGAATTGACTGTGTCCCGAGGAGGTTGTGGTCGCGGCAGGTCAGATGGCAGATGGTGTGCACCTCGAGTTCGCGGCGTATGATGGCTGCCATTGCCATGTTGCTCATCTTGAGCGATGCCAGGGGATTCTCCGCCATGCTGATCGCCTGTGCGCCTGCGGCGACCAGGACACGGGCATCTTCCACTATTCCCGCTGACAGCAAATTCGGCGGCGGATCAATTTCCGCAATGACCGGATGCGTCATGGTCAGGCTTTCCAAAAATGCGCCTTGCTTGAATTTAGCAGGAATGGCGGTTGCCGGTGCCTGGGCTTTGACAGGAGCGGAAACCACAGGCGCAGCGCGAATCGTAGTCAGCGCCAGAACCATTGCGCGGACCATTTCAGGGGTGGTTCCGCTGAACCCGCCGACGATCCGGACTCCCGTTTTCGCCAGGCGTATTGCAGTGTCGCCCATATAACTCGGTGAAGCCATGTATATCAGGCGTCCGCCTTCAGCCGTCTCCGGATATCCGGCGTTGGGATGTGCGGCGACAAGTTTTCCGGCGGCGCTGGCGGCAAGGCGTTCTGCAGCCTTTACGGACGCGGATATGCTCTGTCCGCCATTGACACCTACCACGTCGGCGCCTGCCTCCACGAGACGTGCCGCCGCGATTTCGACGTTCTCTCCGGTCTCGCAGAGTCCGTTGTCGGAAAAGATCATCTGTGCGAGGATCGGGAAGTCTTTTCCTGCGAGCTGGCGTGCCTCGCCGACAGCGAAAGCAAGTTCCTCAAGTTTGACAAATGACAGGAACTGTATGGCGTGGACACCGCCCTCGAGGAGCGCGGTGATCTGTCCGACATACGCGTCCCGCAGCGTCTCCATGTCCCAGTCCTCGTCGAGGGTCAGGCCCAGTGGGCCTATGGCACCGGCGATGAATGCAGTTTTTCCCGCGCCTGAAATTGCGAGTTTCGCACCTGCGATATTTATTTCGCGCATCTTATCGGCGATGCCGATGCGGCGCAGGCAGAAAGTATTGGCGGCGGCGGTGTTTGTAGCGATCAGCATGGCTCCGGCATCGGCGAACTCGCCGTGGAGCCGGGTGATCAGGTCGGGACGTGTAAGATTGAGGATGTCGGCGCCGCGTGACAGGTCGCCGCCTGCGTCGCGGATGCAGTCCTCCAGCGTGAGACAGCTCACGATGAAGCCGGAATTGAGATGCTGGATCAATGGTTTGCCGGTATCTGCCATGATAAACGCCTTCCGAAGTAATTTCAAAACAAAAGAATCGGTCATGGCAAGCATGACCCTCCATCCTGAACGCGAAGCGCCTCGGAATAAAAATGGAGGGACACGCTTGCCGCGTCCGCAGTATTGAAATTTCCACTTTTGAATATTTACATTAGTATAAAGTTAACATGTGGAGCGAAAGAGTCAATGTAGGAGAGGCAAAGGCACAGAGTTTGTGAGTTGAGGCACAAAGGCACAAAGTATATAGGAGACAGGAGATAGAAGTTCGGGAAGGGAGTAACTCGGGCATTCCTGCCCGAGAGAGAATTATGAACATCGAACATTCAACATCGAACGTCCAACGTCGAATGGGAAGATACGCGACAGAATGTGCAATAAATTTTCGCAATCTATAACCTAACAACCATCCTTCACTTCACCACTATCTCGTACCAGATCGTCCGGCGGTCGGGTCCGATGGCGACGACGGCAGTACCTTTTGCGCCGGCTTCCGCCTTGAACGATTCCTTGCGCTGTCCACGTTCGTCAAGAGTCCAAACCTCGACCGAAGCCGCGGGGAAAGGCAGCGTGATCCGCGCGGGAATTCCCTCTACAAGCGTCGGTGCTTCGCCCCAGTTTTTTCCGACCGAAGACTTCTCGGGATTCTTCCAGACCATCTTCGTGTTCTCCGTCACGCCGGTCGCGGTGACCAGGAGCCGGCACGGGGCCTTCAGGAGGCCGCCTTCCATTGCCGTCAATGTGATGGCGCTCCAGCCTGCCTGCCTTGTCGGGCCGGGTTCGATGACAACGCCGCCCAGCTCGAAGCGTTTGCCGCCGCCGAAACCGATGACCGCCTTGTTCCTATCAGTGTCGACAGTTACAACACCCTGCTTCTGCTCCTGCAGGCTCCAGACGAGTTCGCCGGTGTCGGAGACGAAGCGGTCGCCGGTTGCCCGCGCCTGTTCCGGCTTCAAGGCGTCTTCCGGGACTGCACATCCTTCCGTTGCGATCGCCACGCGGTGGATCAGCATCTCCTCCTTCTGGACGCCCGCATTTTCGGCACTGGGCATCTCCCATGGGTTCCTATTGAACCGCAGAAGGTCTATCTCACGCTCCTTGTCCAGGCTTGCGACAACGAGCTGGCGTGCGGGTTTCACATCGCCACGCAGGTACATCGCGGCGGCGGGAATGAGCGTCGCCATCTTCGTCGGATGCTGGTTGATGTCGAAGTAGTTGATGATGCAGCCGACATTCCATTTGTCGCTGTGCGAATATCGCGAGGCGGAGATGTAGTCCCAGTCCTGGAGCGCCGCATACGCTGAGCGCAGGAGGTGCCCTTCGCTGGCATATGTGTTCGGGGCCGGATTGCCGTATTCGGTCACGCAGAACGGTTTGCCCAGCACGCGCCGGAGCGCGAGTTCCGGCAGTATCCCGCCCCTGCTGTCCACCATCGTCTCGTTGCGCACGAACCAGTTCTCGCTGTCCCATGGCTTTCCAGGAAATACCGGATGCTGCCAGTAGGCGTGGGAGTCGACGCCGTCCATTTTCGCCATCAGGTTCGGCGTGCTGTATCCGGACGCGGTGGCTATGACCAGCGATTTTACGCCCAGGTCCTTCTTCAGATAATCATACATCGTCTGCCAGTACCGGTCCTCGGTCTCCCACAGGAACCGGATCCAGTCGCGCTGCGCCGCAGGCGTACGGTCATCGAACTGCTCCTTCGTGAACAAGGGCACGGCGGATCTCTCCACGTTCTCGCCCGGTTCCAGTCCGGCAAGGCCTCCCGGCTTCAGCGAGACGTCCGCCAGCCATAAATCGCCCGCCTTCATCGCCGGGTCGAAGACAACGCGCGCATTGGTGTCGGCTTCAGTGCTTGTCAGGACAAAGTGGAACTTCTGCCACTTCGCGGTCAGGGAAAGATTCTTCCTTGCGCTCAACGGACGCCATGGTTCGTGCATCTGTTCGATGCAGACGTCGGCCTCCGCCGCCTTGTCGGCCTTCGCCAAGAAACTGAGGGTGTATGTCTGTTCCTTCTGCACGGTTATGCCAGTCTGTTCGAAACGCACATGCCAGCTCCGGGTACCGGGTTTTGTCACGGATATTTTGACTGATTTCATGGCGGGGAGCGAATCGGGCGCATCCTCCGCGATCACGGCGGCGGCCTCGGCTCCGGCATGACGTTCCAAAGTCCAGCCGTCAAGCTGACGCGTGAAATTTCCGTTTGGCAGGATCTCGGTTCCGACCGCCTTTTCGCCGACCGCCCATGCCTGCTTCAGCTTTTCCGTAGTTGCGTAGCGCTGCAGGAGCCAGCGGTTCCACTGCTGCCTGAGTTCGGAGAGGAAGAGCTCCGGCAGATCATCAAGCCATTTCTTCATCCACGCATGGATCAGTCCGTTCTCATTGTTGATCTCCACGAACGCCACGGCTGGATCTTCGGCGTATGTCCTCCCCGTGTAGCTGTTGCGGTGCGTCAGGAGCCTGCGCGCATATTCCTTCTGCAGGTCCAGCACCTTTTCGTTGAAGAATCCGACCACATGCCGCTGCTGGAAGGGTGAGCCGCCCGCTTTTTCGATCTCCGGCGGAAGTCCGTCGGCGGCGCATATTGGACGGTAGTTCAGCAGGCACATGTTGACATATATGCCGTTGCGGATGAGCTGGTCGGCGAAATAGTCGAGGCGGTCGAGGGCTTCGGGGTCGAGGTTGCGCGTGCCGTTGGCGCCGCGTGCGAGGATCCCGTCGGGGAACCGCCGGCTGTCCATGATATGGAAGCGCACGATGTTGATGCCGAACTTCGCCATGCGTGCCGCGATCTTCCCGGCGTCGCCGTGGGTCGGGATGTTTCCGCTGAAAGCCAGATCCACGCCGAAGAAGCGGATGCGCTCCTTTCCAGCGTAGAGATGTCCGTCCGTTCCCGCAGTGACATGACCGGACTTGCCGGCAGGCCTGGGCAGCCAGCCGCTGAGATTAACCACGCCAGGCGCCGCGTCGTCCCATGGCAGCACAAAAGGGAACAGCGCCTCCTCCGACATGGCGGAGATACACAGGAGCGAAGCGCAAAGCGAGGCCAGACAGGCGGCCGGCGATAGGAATTTTATTTTCATTGCCGGTAAAATAGTATGGCAATAGAGAAGAATCAATCAGGATTTTGCTTTGCCAGACTTCCTTTGGAACATGCGGATCGTATCTTGAATTTCCCTGGCCTCGGATTTCCACAGTCCATTCAGGAAGATGGGCTGGCTGCCACCGGAAGTTTCAATGCTGACATCGGAAAGCAAGATTCCGTTCTGGACGCTGATCGATGCAACCGCCCGGTAATTTATATGCTCCTCACTGGAGCCGAACAAGGCGCGTTTCTGGAATAACATGCCATCGCCCGACAAGATCAGCCTGTCCGGGAAAAACATGTTTCCAGATGACCATCGGCTCGCCTGATAAGTCTTTTCATCGCCATCTTCCGTTCCTTCCAGGTCTTCGTCGTCGTCAGAACCGGTTTGCGGTGAATTGCCTTCGGCGATCAGCTTCTGTTTGGCATCGGCAAATTCCTGGTCAGTGAGATGGCCCTCCTGACGGAGTTCAGCAAGCTTACGAAGTTCATCAGTCAGATTCATATCGATGTCTCCTATTGGTTTCTTGTCCTTGCTTGAAGTAGGTACGTCCTTTAGGGTGTACCATTCTTAATTCATGGTACAGGCTGAAGCATGTACCTACTTCTATAAGCCCAGATCGGCGGTGATGACTCCTATCAGTTTCTTGTCCTTGCCGTAGACGGGGAAGGAGCAGGTCACCATGAAGATGCCGGCGCCGTCGATATCGTAATAGGGTTCGCTCCATTCGGCTTTTCCCGACTTCACGGATTTCGCATACCAGTCGGCAGCGGCATAGTCGTAGCTTGTCGGCGTGGGCCGCTGTTCAAATTTCGCGCCGTTCCTGAACAGATAGAATGACGCCTTTTTCCCGAGTTCGGGATTCATTGAATACGCGCTTCCGAGGATGTCAGGATTCCTTGCAAGGAATTTCTCCAAGCTGCCGTAGACGTTCTCGGCCGTAGGAGTATCGTTCTGGAGTTCCAGCGTGAACTGGGTCAAGGCCTTTTCAACCTTGTCCCTTTTCTCAGCGTTCGGAAGGCTTATTACGGACTCATGGGAGTGGACGACCTGCCATCTGCCGTCGATCCTCTGCCAGATCCAGGTTTCAGCAAGGAGTTCCTCATATGACTCGCCGGTCTTGGCGATGGACTTGCCTTTTCCGATGGCTATCCAGACGCCGGCGTCTGGCCCGAGGACCTTCACATACTTCCTGTCCCATTTCATGGACATGATCTTCAGGGAACCATATATCTTCCCAATGAAATGGGTGAGTTCGCCGCGGGTGTAGGGCTTTGAATCGAAGAAAAAGACGGCATCCTTGTCTTTTGAGAGAGGAGCGAGGGTCTTTTCAGCGTCGAGGGTGGTCTGAGCTGTAACGGTGAGTTCATCCATGAGCCTGGTGACTGCGGCTACGACTTCAGGATTGTCCTGTGCCTGCGGCATCACCGTTTCCGAAACTTCGACGGAAATGCATCCGGACAGGACAAAAAACAACAGGATTGAAAACGTTCCAAGCAAGACTCTTTTCATGACTCCTCCTCTTTTCTGGATATTAGTTCCATACGGGTTGCAACATACATCGTTTTTTGAAAATAATCCAGAGCCGGCAATAGTTCCGGAGGATATTCAGCCTGCGTTTCCTTGAGGCTGATTTTGACAGATATGCGCTACGTGACACCAGCTTACTCGCTGCTGCAATAAGAATTTCCTCACTGGATTCTTGATGTTTCCACATTTACAAACTATACTCAGGATAATTAAGGACGGATGAATGGATGGTTGGATTATTGGAAGACTGGGGTTGGGTTCGAATACCGCTAAGATAAGAGAAGAGCAAACTAAAGTTTGAACTCCAACATTTGTCGGTGTGCTGAGGTTGGAGTCCAAGCTTCAGCTTGTGTATTCATATTGTCAGAAGTGCTTAACTTAGCGCCATTCGGGTTGGGTTCAAGAAAACCATGGATCTTGGATTTTCATCATGAGATTTGCTTTGCATTAGTTTTTGTCTTGCAACAATCCATCAATCCAACAATCCATTGGACGGTAAAAGCATTCAAATTAAATCGGAGGTGTCAGATGGGAAAAGGCAATGCCAATATGTTTTTCAAAGCAGTGTTCCCCGGTAAATACATCCAGGGGGAAGGCGCGCTCGACGAACTGCTGCATCTGGTGAGCCTCATGGGCAGGAAAGGCCTTGTACTGGCGTCACGGACGGTAGCAGACAAGGTTCTCACCGATCGCGCCCGCAGGCTGACTTCCGACAAGATCGCCGTTGAGACATTCCAGGGCGAGTGCTGCGGAAAGGAACTGGACCGCCTGGCTGGAATCATCATGCGTGACAGGATCGACGTCCTCGTGGGAATGGGCGGAGGCAAGACCATAGACACTGCGAAAATCGCATCTGACCGCGCAGGCATACCGGTGATCATCGTCCCCACCATAGCTTCGACGGACGCGCCATGCAGCGGCTGCGCAGTAATCTATTCGGAGCATGGCGTCTTCGAATCCGTCCACTACCAGAAGATGAATCCGCAGGCAGTCCTCGTCGATACGAGGATTATAGCCAATGCCCCCACGCGCTTCCTTGTTTCCGGGATGGGCGACTCGCTTGCGACATGGTTCGAGGCCAGATCCTGCGAACGCACCCAGTCGAAGAACGAGTGCGGCGGACTCAGCACAATGACCGGATTGAATCTGGCGAAACTATGCTACGACACGCTTATCGCCTACGGGCCGTCTGCGAAGATCGCAAACGAGGAGCATATCGTCACAGCGGCACTGAACCACATCGTCGAGGCGAACATCCTCCTGAGCGGGATCGGGTTCGAAAGTTCCGGGCTCGCGGCCGCCCATTCCATCCACAACGGACTTACCGCGCTGGAGGAGACACACGCCTTCTACCATGGTGAAAAAGTGGCCTTCGGCGTCCTGACCGGACTTCATCTGACAGATGCAACTCCCGCTGAAACAGCCGCAGCGTACTCGTTCTGCGAGGAGATAGGCCTGCCGACCACGCTTGCCGACATCGGCCTGAAGGAGTGCGAAAAAAGCAAGCTGATGAAAGCCGCCGAGAAAGCCTGCGCCGTCACCGAAGGCATACATCACGAAGCGGGCGTGATCACTCCTGGAAGAGTCATGGATGCAATGATCGCGGCGGACAGAATGGGTGGTATGAGGAAGACCGCAGGACGATAGACATTGGGTGCCTGGCCGGAAAGGCCCCGTTCGAATGCCAGGCCCCGCTTCGCCGAGCACACTGCTACGCCGACAACTGAGGCAAAAGTTGATTTCGGCACCAAAAAGACAAATTTCATTTTGAGATTACCTTTTCGAGCAACCTCTGACTACGACATCGATATAAATTTCCACCCGGTATTCTTGATGTTTTCAGATTTCCAAACTATACTCATTAAAATAAACATCAATCCTGCCCTGGAGGTGTGTCCGTGAAACTGAAAATCACTTTTCTATTTACACTTATCTTCTCATTGCTGGTGGCCGGTGCATCATTTGCGCAGGATGCCGATCCGTATGATGCCGCCAGGACCTCCGCCCGTCTTGAAATGTGGAAGGCCATTTCCTCCGGCCTGGCGTCGAGCGCGACTGTGGCCATCATGGATGACGGGAAAATCGTCTATTCCGAAACCTTCGGGATGCGCGACCGCGAGAAATCACTTCCGGTGGACACGCATACTCAGTTCAATATCGGATCCGTGAGCAAGGTGTTCACCGCGACAGCCATCCTGTTGCTGTCCGATGAAGGCAAGGTGGAACTTGACAGGCCGGTGACCGAATATATCCCGGAATTCACAATGAAAGATGCGCGGTACAAGGATATAACGGTGCGCATGCTGCTGAATCATTCCTCCGGTTTTCCCGGGACATACGAAAAACGATCACTGGGCGCCGCCAAGAACCTTGCATATGCCAGATCCACAGTAGCCTCCCTGGCGGGTGAATATCTCAAGCACGATCCCGGAGTTCTCAGCGTCTACTGCAACGACGGGTTCACGGTGGCGCAGGAGATTATCGAGAGGGTTTCCGGCTCTACCTATTCCAGATATCTGAGCGAGCATGTCTTCACAAAGCTTGGCATGAATGATACTAGCTGCTTCTTCATGGAGGGAAATGACAATGTGGCCCGTGAGTACAGCAGCGTCACGGGACTGCCTCTGCCGAAAGAATATGTCAGCGTAATGGGCTCAGGTGGAATTTCCTCGACTGCCAACGATCTCTGCCGTTTCTCGACGGCCATCTACAGCAACAGCCTGTTCAAAGCGTCCACGCTGGAAGAATTCAAGAAGCCCCAGTATGGTCCGGAGACTGTGCCAGAAGGGATCCCGTATTTCCAGTATGGTCTCGGATGGGATTCGGTTTCGCTGGACAAATTCCAGCGGCAGGGTGTGACTGTACTGGCGAAGAACGGCGGCACCGCTGAATTCTCCAGCCAGCTCTACGTCGCCCCGGATGAGCGGCTCACGGTCGCCCTAAGCGTGACAGGCCCGGCCGATGTCATGGCAATCAGCGATGTGATCATGCAGGCCCTGCTTGAGGGGAAAGGCATTGTCCCTGTTGTTCCAAAGCCAGTATTGCCGACTCCGCAGGGCATTCCAATTCCGGATGAACTTCTGCCATTCGAAGGCTATTACGCCTCCGAGAACGGCATTTATAAAATCATGTTTGACAGGGTTGAGAATACCATGAGCATCTTAGCGTATGCTGACGGGGTATTCGCCCTGAAATCCAAGTATCCATATGTTGAAGGCGGATGTTTCTATGCCAGTGAGAATTATACCCTGACTTTTTCTGAAAACTTCGGGGGGAAATTCCTGGTTTCCCATTATTGCGGGGCAGATGGCGGAGTATCCATAATCGCCGAGGGCATCCCCGGACTGCCGCCCGGAATTGATGGAAGCGCCTTCGACGGCAAGACATGGCTGCCCCGCAACCTCAGCTATGACGAGATCGACTATGAAGGGTTCGAACCCAGGATTGAACATAGCTCGCTGCCTGCGGAACTCCCGGGATATGTCATTTTCTCCAATTGCGCATATGCGCTTGCCGATGCCAGGACAACTGCGATGAATCTCAGCCATATGCGCGACCTCAAGCCCCCCCGCCTATTCGATTGCGATGGCGGATCATGGCTTTACTCAAGCGGCTTTGAGTATTCGGACGCCTCGCTTGTCCGGAGCCTGCAGCCAGGGGAGGCAATCACGATCGGTCCGAAGGGATACAATGAATGGCGCAAGGCCGGCACTGAGATGGTATTCTCATCCACAATGCCGGCGACGGCAAGGATTCTCGCGTGGTCCCCGGAGAACGAGGTCTTCTACGACAGCATGGTGGATGGGAAAAAGGATGTGCTGCTGCCTGCCGGTGCATATGTCGGATTTGTCGGTCCGCCCGGAGCCGTCTTTACGAACTCAGGCGATCCCACGGGCAACACCTACGAACTCACCTTCCTTTCCGCCTCCAACGGCAGCATCACAGGAACAACTCCCCAGACAATAGACTACGGCGATTCATCTGAAGCTGTGACCGCGACTCCTGATGCAAACTATCAGTTCGCAAACTGGACAGGCAGCGGCTGGTTCAAGACTACTACGGAAAATCCGCTGACGATAACGGATGTTGAATCCGACAGAGTGATCACTGCGAACTTCGCACAGATCGTCGACATATCCGGAATTTCCGGCGGAGGCAGGATAACCATCCCCGCGCTCTTTGACTCAAAAGGCGGGATGAAGAATATGTTCGTGTTCAGCATCACCACCGAAAAGAACTTCAAGCTGCTCACTTCCGGAGGCACTGGCAACTGCGACATATATCTCAGGCACGGGCTGGCGCCCGACCTGGGCGACTATTACAAAAAAGCCACCGGCAAGACAACGGCGGAAGTGCTGGAAATAGATAATCCAGAGGCCGGCAACTGGTATGTCTATCTTTATCCCGCTGCGGATTTCGCAGATGCCAGTCTCAACATAGACGTCAACAGCGAGGTTCCTGACAAGCCGTCAATTACAGCGCTGATATCAGGAACGAAGGTCAATCTCTCATGGACCGCCACGGGAACCAGCTATGACGTCTACCGCAGCCTGACCGATTCCACGGCGGGCGCGTCCGTGATCATGGCCGACACGGAGATGCTGTCATATCAGGAGAACTTCACCGGCACCTACTATTATTACTGGGTGAAGGCCAAGTCCAGCAAATTCGTCGAAAGCGATTTCAGCAATGCGGCGCATCCGAACGGTTCGGACGTGATATGGAAGATCCTTTACAACGGAGTGCCTGTCACCAATATAAGCGGAGCGTCCGGCACGACGAAGACCTGCCAGATAGATGTTCCCGCAGGGCAGGCGCTGCTCGAAATAAAGGCCTATGGCGGAAAAGGCGAATACGAACTCGACGCCTGCATCGACGGCAGCACGGAGACGTACCGCGCGCTCATCGATTCTGACATGGAGCCCATACGAATTGAAAATCCCGAGGGCGGGTCATACCTGATCCACCTCTACGGAGAAACGGACTACAGCGGAGTTGCGATAGTCGCGAAATATTATGGGGCGGCGCCACTTCCAGTAACCGGTCTCGCCGCTGGAAAGGGGACGGACTCCGACAGTATAAGCCTCTGCTGGACCGATTCACCAGGCGCGATATTCTACGAGGTGTGGAGAGCCAATGCAAACAATATTGCCGGTGCCGAGAACATAGGAACAGTTCCCGACAATTCATACGTGGACAACACGAATCTGGAATCAAATGTCACATATTATTATTGGATAAAGGCCGGAAATTCAAAAGGTGTTTCCAAGGAGTGCGCCAGCGCCTCCGGATTCCTGATGAAAGGACCTGTGGCGGTTCCGACAGGACTGAAGGCTGGCAATGGACTCCGCTTCGACAGGATAAGCCTTTCCTGGCCGAAATATGCGGGAGCTGCAAGCTATGTCATACGCAGGAACACTGTAAACAATTCCGCAGAAGCCATCACCTTGGCTGAAGTGGAGTCGGAAAGCAATCTTGCAGCATATTCCTATGACAATATGGGCGACGACCTCGCCGCAGGAACCAAATACTATTATTTCATTATGGCGAAGAAAGATAGCGGCGCAAGCGGTTTCAGCGCAGGGGCCATAGGCATGCTGAAGAACAGCGGCCCCGCCACCATTGCCGCCAGCAAGGGAACCTGTTTTGGCAAGGTCAGGATCTCCTGGTCCGAAATCCCCGGCGCCACTGGATACGATGTGTACCGCTACACCGACAAGGGACTGCTGAACAATGACAAGATATTCGATGCCGGCGGCAAGCTCTTCTACGAAGATGAAACTGCAGTCAAGGGGACGACATACTTTTACAGGGCGATGGCGAAATACAAGGATCGGTACACCAGCCTCTTCAGTCCGTCAGCGGCAGGATTCCACAACGATGTCGTGATGGCTCTTCGAGCTCCTGTGATAAAAAGCGCAAGCAAGGGCGATTATGCGTATGTCCGGATAACATGGCTGGCCGTCCCCCTCGCCGAGGACTACAAGATCTACAGGAACACTGTCAATCAGTTCTTGACATCAACCCTGATTGCGACTTCCGCAGGCACGACGTACAACGATCTTTCCGCCGCACCGGATACTGTCTACTGGTACTGGCTCAAGGCGAACAACGATACTTCGGACGTGACAAGCGTTCCGAGCGGCGCGATGTCAGGTTTTGCGAGATCCGCAAGCACAACCATCCTGGATGGCGGGACTGCAAGCGTCGATGCGTCGAAGGGAACTTATAAATTCTATTCGCTCGACGTTCCGGCTGGAGCGTCACGGCTGGTGGTCACGCTTTCCAACACTTCGCCAGTGAACAACTGCGACCTCTACGCGAAACTGGCTTCGTATCCGTCGCTCTCCTCATACAACGCCAAAGGATCCGACGTGGCCGGAGGAAAAACGCTGACGATAAGCAATCCGGCGCAGGGCACCTGGTACATACTCCTTTATGGAAAGACAGACTACGCCAATGTGACACTGTCGGTCCGCTCGTATGCCGCCAGCAACATAATCCTGACGGAAGTTCCGGCTGACAATCTCATACCTCCGTATGCCGTGAAATTCAAAGGCCGGGTTGTCGACCAGGCAGGCAAGGGAATCCCCGGACTGAGCCTTCAGTCAAGGAATCCGATCACCGGCGCGACGTCATGGCTCACCGCGAAGACGGATGCCGGAGGATACTGGACCTTCTCGTCGAGAATCGACAGGGAGGGCGCGCACTCCTTTGATTTCTTCTTCACGACGCTGCCCGACGTTGCGAAGGGAACTGCGGCCCATACCGTCTACACCAGGAAGGACAGCTGGGAACAGGAAGGCCTGTTTGACTCTTCATCGTATCTGCCGGGGCTGCCGAGTGCGCTCATGTCCGCCCAGACCATGAGCATGCAGGAATATTTCAATATCCGCGGAGGATGGGATACCGGAATTCCAGACGCATCTTCCGAGGAACTCTGGGTCGAGGGGACTATCGGCAAAACCGCTTCCGATACTGCCATACTCAGGAATCTGGACGACGGACTCTACCTGCTGTTCTACGCCTTTGATGGAACTGGCTGCGGAAACGATCTACTGCCGTATCCGGCGCTCAGGCCATATCCGCTGATCGTGCATGTGACGCCGGACAAGATGAACACCGTATTGGATAATCTCACCGCGCTGGGAATAGTCGGAAGCACGCGGAAAACCGAGATTCTCGCCGGAAATATCGGAGTCGTCTCCATTGCCGCGTTGAGCAATCCCGACGAGGACGCCTCCGGGGAATGCGATGTCTCGCTCATGGCCCGTGAACAGCTGGAGGCGCTTGCGAACCTCGCAATGAACAATTCGTCGGTACAGTTCCTGGAGGACAGGCAGATCGGGAATGTCATGGCGAAGATCATAAAGGTGAAAATCAGCGGAGGCGCCCGCGAATTCAACGTGGCCGCCGACTGCATCCCGGTCGGATCGCAGGCGGGAGTTTTAAAGGCGTCGTATGACAAGCTCATAAATGCCGGGCTGACTGCCGTTGAGGACGCGGGTGTTTTCAAATTCTACGACGCCGCCGCCAAGCTTATCGCGGAAATTTCCGGGAACCAGCTCATATTCAAATATGGCGGTTTTGGCGGCAACATGATGATGGTCGAAGACAGGACGACGACTGTCCTCGGGAAATATTCCGATCTGCTGGATGGTTATGGCACGAAGGAAGTCCTGAGCATGCCGGAAGGCTGTTTTGCACGGGAATCGGCCAATCCGAACGGGATAAACATACTGGATATTCCGGCGGCGATATATGATGCGCTGCTCGTAAAGAACATACAGAAATATCTGGACGAAGGCAAGACACTGGACGAGGCGAAGGCGTTGGCCATAATCGACGGCAAGAATGAGTTCTGGGCGCTCTACAATTATCCCTTCCTGGAAGAGGCATGCCAGAGAGGCGACAATATAAGGGTGCTGTCGAACAACGCATATTACAAGAACGCCTCGGACGCGGTGGGCGGCTTCTACAAGCGGGAGATCGGCGCAATTGAAGACGGCTGGAACGGCAACCAGTCCCTGATGCTAAAATACGGCTACACATTTGACGCCCAGACATCCACATACAAGAGGATTTGGAAATGATGAACGGATACAAGGCTTTCGCGGATGATGTCAGACTGGCATTCGATGAACACCTGAAGCGGGAAGAATTCTCTGTCAAGCATGAAAGCTGGTTCAAGGATAAATTCTGCCACAGCGTGATTCTGGAGAGCGCCAGCCAGTACATTGACTTCCATGTCGACGCCGGCGTCCTGGTCGCGATCATAATTGACAAATCCACATTGGAGTTCATGGAACTGGATGACCTGATAATTTTCCTGAATCCCGGCATCGGCCTAGATGGGGAAAAGAAAAAATATTTCCGCCACAATTACTATGAGGAATTCAAAAGCGGCGGGAAGAGCACAGCCGAGCAGGCTGCAATCTGTGTAAAGCATTTCTGCCTGGGCGAATTGAACGCCTATTCAAGGATCATCGGGAAATATCTGGCCGAAGCAGTATTCGCGGACAATCATGACTGGCCTGGAAAAGTTAAGCAGGCAGGAAAAATCCTGCACGTTTCAAAGGCTGAAGGAATATGACACCGGCTCCAAATTGAATCACAGTCATCCCACAGGATGACGGATGGATGGATTGTTGGATGAATGGATTATTGGGTTTGAATTCAAGATAAGGATAAAAAGGAAGGATTGGGATAGAAATTTCAGAAGAGGCATTTCAGATTTTATGAATGTTCTTTTTTGCGTATATCTCCTTGAATTGCAACAATCCATTCATCCAGCAATCCAATCATCCATGGGACGGCAGTGAAATTGAATGTCGGATTCCGAACAGGGAATATCGGACGGCGATGTGAAGGAACCCGGACAATGGCTTTAAAATCAAAACCGATTGGAACCGGATGATGGTGCATTTGCCGGCTTTTTGATATATTCATCGGCCATATACCCGAGATAGCCGATCAGATGGTCGTAGTTTTGAACTCCGTTGCGGTTCCTTACAATCTCCCCTATGAGGGCCTTTCCCGACTCCTCGTCAAGGAGCATGAAAAGGTTTTTAATATTAAGATTTATATTTTCCTGCGGCATCATTCCAAACCGGCTGCGGGTGGATTCAGCAGGACGAAGCTTGTCCATGATGTCCCGCAACTCGCGATCCGCGCTGCTTTTTGCCGGACTTTCCCTCCGGAGCACGGCTGCAATCTCGGCGACATTCTCCTTCGACAGGTGAATACCGTCATCATATGGCGTTGCGGAAAGGTCTTTTATCCTGCAGATCCATACTGTGTCCCTGGTCTGCCAGGCGATATATTCCGCATTGAATCCCACGACCGAGTCGCAGCACGAGAGGGCGGGAATCCTGTTGAGGAGGCCGGAGATGCTTTCAGGGTAAACCGGTTTTACGGCTTTTACAGAGGGATCTTCGACTTTCCGTTCAGTTCCAATAAGCGAGCCGGTGCTGATGTCGTAAATGCATTCAGCAGTTATCCTGGTCTGGCCAAAGCTCCTCTTGAAGTGCATAAGCAGGGTTTCATCAGGGTCGGACAGCTGGCAGCGTATCCTGCTGCCGTCGATTTCAAAGACTGTCTTCCGGGTTGTCAGGCCCGGTGATTTCACGAGCCATATCTCCCTGCCGTCGGCGCTGTCGAGGCACAGGAGCGTGCCGTCCTTGAAGGCAAGGTATAATTTATTGTCTGCGGACAGCAGTCTGTTCCGGGAGGAGCCCGGGAAGAAATTGTTCGAAGACGAGGACTCGTCATTCCCAGTCTTCTTTTTCCAGAGCGGAGACTGGATCCCATATTTCAAGTTGTATAAGTAGCCGTCACATGCGGCCACTGCGATCTGATCCTGGTTTAAAGCCGCTGAAAAAGCTGATATGCCTCGCATGGCAGGGAACCTCGAATCATTGGGAAAAGGGCATCGCCACCCGCTGATAGACTTGCTCCCCGGCATCGTGACATACTGCAGCCTGTTGTTCTCAGGGACGTCCGGCTGCGAAGCACGGAACATGGGAGACATTGACATCATCCTTCTCCTGTCCTGCAAGGTCCGCAGGTATAATGGCAGGAACTCTTCGATTACTGGGCTGTATCTCTCGTATCTTCCGGAGTTTCTCATCGTTAAAACCAAAGGCGGCATGGAAAAGCTGGACCGGCTTGAAATGGCAGGCACCTCACCTTTGTTCCAAAAATACCTTGACACCATTTTAATGATCTTTTCGGGAGACATCTTCGATCTCATGGCCGGAGTGAACGTTTCCTCCAGGGCGCCTTCGCTGTAGGTATAGTTCTGGAGCTGCGCCAGGAGGCCGTCAATTTTATTCCTGTCAGTCTCCCCTACGGAATCATGGAGCCCTGCGATGAGTTCGGGCGGCAGTTTGCCGGAGGCGTTGCGCAATGCTTCGATTCTCGTCCTCGCCTCTGCGGCCCAAGGAGCCGCAGGGCAGGTCTCGCAGGCCTTCCGATAAAATTCGGACGCCTGTTGGCTGTTGCCGGAGTATTGGAGGGCGATGGCCTTGGAATAGAGGGCTCTTGCAAGCTGGGAATCGTCCAGCCCGCCCTTTGACATGACCTCGTCGAATATCCCGATTGCCTTTACGGGATCCAGCATTAGGCAGAGGCGGATTTCGCCTTCGAGCAGCGGGAGGCCGGGAGAAGGTGATTTCCTGCGCAGCTGGCTTATGACATGAAGGGACGTATAGGGGTAATCCGGGGCCATTCTTTTTGCAAATGCCAGCAGGATCTCCTCGCGCCGGGCCGGAGCCAGGCCGTCAAGCTTTCCAAATATGGCGTTGTAGATGGCGGATACCCCTTCAGCCTGCATCATCGAGTTGTTCATCGGAGAGTATCCATATTCACCGGTTCCCTCGTCGAGACGCACAAACCCGTACCAGGAATTGATTGCGGACTCGAAGTTGTCCGACATGTATGCGACGTAGCCTGCATCGAACAATATTCTGGAGGCATCATATGAGTATTCGGGATCTCCGGTGCATTTGCCGAGGATTGAAAGAGCCTCGCGGATCACGTCCTGCCTTGACAATTGAAAGGCCGCCTTGCACATCAGCACGGCGAGCCTGGCCTTGTTCCATCCGGTCGAAACCTTCAGCCCTTCACGCGCATAGCGGATGGCGTCTTCACAGTAGGGCGTTGAGTCCGACGTGGTTTTTTTTGCGAGCTGGAGACTGCATCCCGCCAGGCGTTCCAGCACGAGGGGCGATTCAGGAGCCAGGAGAAGGGCATTCTTGTAGGATTCAAGGGCTTTTTGAATATCCTCCACCTTGTCATTCTGGTAATGGACGGTGCTGATGATATCCAATGCCTCCTTGAGTTTTACGGCTTTCTCAGGAATCCTGTCGATATCGATGCCGTCTATTTTCTTCCGGAGCATTTTCCTTGTTGAAGACACGACGAGGTCGGGGGCTTTGCTTAAAGGGCCTTTTAATTCGACAGTGTCGACAATTTCGGAACTCTCGACGGAGATCATCCTCATATTCAGCTGGAAGCTCCGATTATCCGCGCCAAATGAAGCTGCCAGGAAATATCTGGCGGACAGCAGGTTTCCGGCCTTCATCATTATTTCATTCCGCGAACTCTGTGAAAGGGCACGGCTTTGCTCCTCGATTATCTGCGCGATCCGGCTTCTGTCAAGCAACTCGACGCCCTCGGTGTCGCTGAGGGAAAGGAATGCCAGATCCTCCGCCGCCCTGGCGTTGAAGCCGCCTCCCTCACTTTTTTCTCCGCTGTTCCCTGGATCGGCAAAAGGCATGTCCAAAAACGGCATTATGGCGACACGTGCAGTACCAGTGGATTTCGGAACAGCCTGCTTTCCATCCCCTGCATTGACTGCAGCAGCTCCTTTTTCTACGTCCGAGTAGACACCGATACACGAATCCAACAGGGAGAAAATACTTTTTTCATCAATCCTGCCTTCGGATTTGAGATCCGACAGGCTGAAGTTTTCGGAAAAAGGCCAGATCCTGCTGTTCCGCTTGACATATAGGCTGTAATCTTTGCTGTCATGCACATTGCTGGCAATCTTGACGATATATTCCGCACCAAGGATGCTGTCTCCATCCTTGGCGTTACGGCCCAGTTCGCCTTCGCCCCGTATACTGCTCAGATGCTCCCGTTCCAGGATTGCAAACCCCTTGTCGGAAAGATATTTTTTTATCTTCTCGGCAAGCGGTTCGTATGCAGGCGATTCCGACCAGACACCCACTGCCGGCGTTTTCTGCGGCGGCATTGGAACGCGGCACAGGTTGAAATTGCCATGCGAGAACAAGTTCCTGCATATGTCTTCACTGATGCTTGCCTGTCCTTTCCCGAGGACATATATCGATTTCTTCAGATAGCCTGACAGCTTTAGAAGATACTTGTATGTTTCACCCGGCACGAGATCGGCGGAATCATGCGAGGACGCGGACGCAGGGCCCTTGAATATTTCAACGCCGGAACTATTTGAAAACTTGAATCTCTCATTGATCCTGTACAATCTCCATTCAGGTTCCTCCTCCCAATCCTTCGGGTCATACTTGAACCCGGGAAGGGAAATACGGACTGCGCCCGAGTCGAGGATTGTCGCCTGCAGCCTGAAATCAGGTTCGGCGCCGGACGCACATGTCAAAATCACAGGTGGAGCATCCTTGTCTTCTGAATAGTTCTCTATCCTGAATGTCTCAAGGCCGGCTGACAATGCAACCGGAATTTTATCCAGCGTCCATGTTGCATATATCCATTCTCCGGGATGCACCGCGTGCTCATAATAGTGCAATTGCGCGAACCCGGAAAACTCGTAGGGATCCATCGTATTGGATGAAACAATTTTCCACTGCTGCAGACTTTTTTCGGATATCTCAGCCAGTCCATCCTTGTGCTTTTTTACAAGGAAAGTCTTCAAGCCGTCAGGAGGGGCCCATTCACCGGAAATGAACCTTTTTATGACCATGCCCTTCGAATTCGAGGGGAAGCGCATATGAAAATTATATCTGCGGGCGCCGCCGGAGCGCTGGGTGCCGCCTTTCGACACCTCCCCGACTGCTCCATCCCCCCCGGATCCGGAAAACGCCTGCGGCATCATCGGCTGGACGGGAGCAATATCAGTTTTTCCTGCGGGGATTTTCATGCCGGCAAAATCGGCGATCCTTGACAGGGGATATGAAAGGGGGAGTTGATAGCGCAGGGGGAAGGATTTCAAGCCGTCAACAGGATTCCAGGCGCTTTGCCGCAAGTCAGGCTTGAAGACGAAGGCCGGAGGGGAGAAGTCTGATTTGCCCGCGATAAGAGGGAGCCGCCAGATTCCCGAGGACGACTTTATGATTCGGTTCAGCTGATTATATTGCACTTTGTCGCGGTAGACGATCTGTGAGCCGGCATAGTCATCTCCCGCGGACCGGATCTTTATTTCGACAGTTGCCGGTTCTGTTTCCTTGAGCAGACGGAAAAGGAGTACCGGCGGTGTCCTGACTTTTACCGGGCCAATCTCTTCGACGCGTTTTCCATCCGGGTCGAGAAATGCGACCATGTAGTCATAGTCCTTGCCGTAGGCCTGGGTGTCGTCCTTCATGCTGCCATAGCAAAAAAGGGAGTCCTCCTCCCTGTTGCTGTTATTATGGTTTTTAACAGGCTCGGACTTGTTTATTGAAATGAAGTTCTTCTTTCCAGATTCCGCCCTTAGAAGTTCAGCTGTCCGGATATTGGACGGCATATTGCCGATCCGGTAATAGGAGACTCCTGTAATCACCTTGCACCGGAATGGAAAATCCTTGTCTCCGTCACCATCCTCGGCATTTGTGAGCTTGCCAGGATAATATTCTGTTGCAAGCATCCATGGCTGCCCTGGCATGACATCCCCTGGTTCCGCCGCTTCCGACAGAACGCAGCCCGCCAGAGAGAATAGAGCTGACAGGGCCCAGTATTTCACGGAAAAGGCCAGCTTATCGGCACAGCATATTGAAAGATTGATCATTTGCATGGTTCCTTGGAAATGAAGAACTCAGCCGGAAGGCATACGGTCTCGGAAAATCCGCGGAACACGAGTGAAGGAGAGGATGACTGGTACACTTTACCCCCTGTTTTTGAATTTGAATAAACATAGCAACGCATGATGAAAAAACAAGGAGGGTCGGCCTGGCACAAGCGGTGTCACACCCGAATGACGCTAAGTTAAGCACTTCTGCCATAATAAATACACAAGCTGAAGCTTGGACTCCAACCTCAGCACACCGATAAATGTTGGAGTTCAAACTTTAGTTTGTCTTCTCTTATCTTAGCGCCATTCGGGTCACACCCTACACTATTAGCGCCATTCGGGTCACACCCTACACTATCAACTAGCTGATGAGTTATTAGCAATTGTTTTTTTGAGCTTAGCCTGACTTGAACACTTTGCTGTTTGTTACGGCACCAGTCGCTCTAGGAAATTGTAGAATAAGATTCTAATGCAATGGTTCGCTATATCAATTCCTATAGTTGATAGTGTAGGGTTTGACCCCGTTCCCGGCCGAGTTATTAGCAATTGTTTTTTTGAGCTTAGCCTGACTTGAACACTTTGCTGTTTGTTACGGCACCAGTCGCTCTAGGAAATTGTAGAATAAGATTCTAATGCAATGGTTCGCTATATCAATTCCTATAGTTGATAGTGTAGGGTTTGACCCCGTTCCCGGCATAAGATTCTAATGCAATGGTTCGCTATATCAATTCCTATAGTTGATAGTGTAGGGTTTGACCCCGTTCCCGGCCCCCGTTCCCGGCGGGTTTGACCCCGTTCCCGGCCCCCGTTCCCGGCCCTTTGGACTGCGGATCCTTTTTTTCAAATAATTACCGGACGGCAGGCTTGACATATCCCGGCATGGCGTTATTGGTAACGTTATCAATACTTTGGTAACGTTATCATTACAAGCCGAAACGGAGTACTTCAGATGGTGACTTTGGACGATATCGCGAGGAAGGCGAAAGTTTCGCGGATGACCGCGTCCAGGATCCTGAACGGGAACGCGCAGTACGTGCTGCCGACCCGTTCCAGGCGCGCCGAGAAGATCAGGGGGATTGCGGCGGAGATGGGATACCGTCCGAATGCCACGGCGCAGTCGATGAGGAGCGGCAGGCACGGCTGCATCAGCCTGCTGGTGGGAAATGTCCATTGGGGAAGCGCATATTCCGGAAATCTGCTCATAGGCATGCAGAAGACGCTTGCCGGGCTGGGTTACAACATGATGCTGAACGTCCTGCCCGAGGACGAGAACGTGGCCGGCAAGGAGCTGCCGAGGATCTTCAGGGAGAGCTCCGTCGACGGGATAATGCTGGGGATAGTGCGGTCAATACCCGAATGGCTCGAATCGCTGATCGAGGACATGAAGATTCCCAAAGTCTGGCTCGGCTCCAAGAAGAAGGCCGACTGCATACATCATGATGATTTCGGTGCTGCATATGACATCGCCCTGAAGCTCATCGGCAAAGGGCATTCGAAGATCGCATACCTGGACCTCTTCAATTCTGAAGAGAAACTGCCAAGCTGCCATTTCAGCGCAGTTGACAGGATGAACGGGTACATGAAGGCCATGAAGGAGGCAGGACTCACTCCGCAGGTCATCCGTTCCCCGAAATCCCTGCTGTTCGACCAGAGGTCCGCCTACGCAAGGGACAACCTCTTCGGCAAGGACATGCCGACTGCGGTGATCGCATATGACCATTATTTCGCCGGACGCAGTTTCCTCTGCAATGCCTGGAAGAAGGGGATTGAGATTCCACAGGACATCTCATTTGCGACATTCGCAGAGGAGGAGATTTTCGAGGACGATCTGAAGCTCTCTTCGGCCGTGCCCAATCACAATTTCGCGGAAACTGCGGTAAAACTGCTGTACGACAAGATTAACAACGGGAACAAGCCTCGCAGGCCTGTGATCCTGCCGTTTGAATTCATCGAAGGCGATACGATCGCCGAACCAAGGAGGGAAAAATGAAACACGAAACCCGGAAATATTGCCAACCTGTCCACCGTAGCCTTGGCGAAGGAAGATTGCCGATTGCCAATTGCAGATATGAAAACAAAGACGGGAATCCTCCGATACGCCCTGCGAACCTCGCAGTAAAAAAAAGAATTGCTGATTTTTTGAATATGAGAAAAATCGGCAATCGGCAATCGGCAATAAATTTACACTTATCGAGCTGTTGGTCGTGATCGCGATCATCGCAATCCTGGTCGCAATGCTTCTTCCCGCGCTGCAGATGGCGAAGGAAGCAGCCTGGGCGACGACGTGCAAGTCGAACATGAAGCAGATCGCCACCGGCTGCAACTTGTATGCAGGCGACAACGATTTCTACTATCCTCCTGATGCGACATATTATTCCGGGCTTACCTGGAAGGGCACCTACAAGACAGCACTCTATGTGTATTGGCATTCGGCAATATACATGGGGCAGTATGTCGGGAACAACAATATTTGCTCCTCCGCCTTTGCTCCCGAAGAACAGCGACCATCCACGAAGGTGCTCTTCTGCCCCAAATGGGATATGAACTATAATTGGAAAGCTTCCGGCGCCTCACAGGTGAATCTTGGAATAGGCTACAACGAGGCCAGCGATTTCACCGGCCCCGGCTGGAAGTGGCTTCCAATAACCTGCGCCGGCAGGCCACCGAGCCAGGTTGTTACTCACGTTGATACTCCTAACATTTGGAAGTTCAGCAATTTTGATGTTCTTCAACCGTCTCCGCCAACCTACCGGCATAACAACAACTGCAATGTGACCTTCCTTGACGGTCATGTCTCATCATCCAGCAACCTGAACAATGACAGTCAAAACGGCCTTGTGTACAAATCGATTCATATATACTGATATCAACATGGAGTTCCTCATGAAAAAAATGTACCGTCTATTTCTCCTCTCGATTCTTGTCATGGTCATGACAGCAGGCATTTCCAGCATTGCGATGGAAAACATCATCTTCGACTGTGACATGGGCAACGACTGCGATGATGCGGGCGCGCTGGCCGTGCTCCATGCTCTTGCCGACAAGGGCGAAGCAAATATTCTCGCCTGCATGATGTGGAAGATGCGCAAGGACGAACCAAAGACAGGCCCCGCCGCCGTCATCGACGCCATCAATACTTACTACGGGCGGCCCGACATCCCCATCGGCATCGGCAAAAAGGGGATCTACTTCGCGGGGGCCAAAAACTACACCAACACACTGGGCAAGGAATTCCCCAACGACACATTTGACAAGAAAATCGACGATATCCCCGAAGCCATCGACCTCTACCGCAAAATCCTCGCCGCCCAGCCGGACAAAAGCGTCACCATCGTCGCAGTCGGTCCTCACACCAGCATCAAATATCTGCTGTCCAGCAAGCCTGACAGCTACAGCCCGCTCACCGGACGCGAACTCGTGGAAAAGAAAGTCAAACTCCTCTCCCTCATGGGCGGTAAATTCCCTGAGGGTCATGAATTCAACCTCGGCTGCGATCTCGGCGGCAGCTCAGCTGCTGCGCTGGAGTGGCCCGGACGCGTCGTCTGGAGCGGTCTGGAAATCGGCAGCGCCATCGTCACCGGCCCAAGCCGCGTGAAGATTCCCGCCGACAATCCAATCCACGCCGCCTACAAGGTTTACGGCGGACAGCGCCAGAGCTGGGATCTTACCTCCGTCCTCGTCGCCGTCCGTGGTCCGGCCGACTACTGGGAACTCAGCAACACCCCCGGCTACTACTGCGTGCTGCCATCCAAGGAGATCTCCGGCTATGCCCACCACTGGGAAACCAAGACCACCACCCGCGACCAGACCCATCTCAAGCTGAAGAAGCCCGCCGCCGAAGTGACCGCTGTCATCGATGCCCTCCTTGCGCAAAAACCGGCCGCTCCTGCCACAGCCGCCTCCGGCGCCGCCAATGTCATACTCGATACCACGCTTTCCTCCGCAGATGAAGCAGGAGCACTCGCCATGTTCCACGCCATGGCAGACAAAGGTGAAGTCAACCTCCTCGGCTGCATCTACCCCGGACGCTCGGACAAACCCCTGAACGCCATCGACGCCATCAACACCTACCACGGGCGCCCAGACCTGCCCGTCGCCATGGTCGTTAAAGGAGGATGGATCAACCCCTCGGAAATCACCAAAGGCATCGCCACCTCCTTCCCCAATGATGTAGCCATCGGCAGCCTTCCTGAATCCGCAGCACTCTACCGCACACTCCTCGCCGCCCAGCCGGACAAAAGCGTCACCATCATCTGCACCGGCAACCAGAACGCATTGGCCGCCCTCCTCTGCACCAAGGGCGACGACATCAGTCCGCTCACCGGACGCGAGCTTGTGGGGAAAAAAGTGAAGCTCCTCTCCATCGCTGGCGGACAATTCCCCTGCGGGACCGACTTCGCCTACGACGAAAAAACGCTCGACGCCGCCATGACCGTGAGCGTCGCCTGGCCGACACGCATCGTCTACACCGGCGTGGAAGTCGGCAAGCAGATCAACGCCGGCGCATCCTTAGCCAGCAGCGGAGACGTCAAAGACCCTGTGAAAAAATTCTTTGCCTCACAGAAAGCGTCACCCAACGGCGGCATAGGCATGGCCGCCACCCTCTACGCCGTGCGCGGAGCACAGACATTCTGGGACGACACCGCCACCGGCGCCCTCTACATCCAACCCGCCACCGGCGAGACCCAGTGGATGACCGACCTCAAGCGCGACCAGGCCTACCTGAAAGCAAAAAAAGCTCCAGGCGAGATTGAGAAGATCCTCAACGACCTCATGAGCCAGCCTCCGATGAAAAAAGCAGAAAGCAGGTAAGCGTTAAGTTGGGTGAAGTGAGGCTGTTTTTCATAGAAAGTATGTCGGGTTTTAACCCGACACTTGGTTGGCGGTTTAAAAACCGCCCTACTTATGTTATGAGGCTGAGTTACCAGCTTAACGCTTACGAAAATAGAAGACATTCAACCAAGCGGGAGTTACTGCCAGCAGCTCCGTTCCGCACGGATGATTTTCCGCTCTCCACGATGAAGGAAAAATTCTGAACACTGAAGAACGCGCAAACATGCGCTACTACAAACAAATTCAGCTCTTTTTAAACTCATTTCCATGTCCGACAGGCTAAAGCCCGTCCCTACGTTACCTCCTACTCGAACAGGGACATCAGGCTGTCCGCGAAGAGTTTCATGCCTTCGGGACATGGATGGTTGATGTTGTTCGACATCAGCGTCAGGTAAGGTGTTCCCTGCCGCCAGAGCCTGCCATAGCGCATCGATCCGTCCGCCAGCGCAACATTGTTCTTCGCGGCGAATTCGCGGAGCGCCTTGACATACTCGCGCGGATCGTTGTCGATCTCGCGCTGCGTTGCAAGCCCCATCCAGTCGGGCCTGACATAGTGCGGGGTCAGCAATACCATCTCAGTTCCGAGTTCCCTGAAATCCGCGAGCAGTTTCGAGTAGCGCTCATTGACCTGGGCGCTCTTCAGTCCGGCATCATTTACAAACTCGATAATCACGAGATCAGGCTTTACCGCCAAAACCTTTTCCTTATAGTTATGGACTGAGCCGGGCGGTTCGGCGAGATATTGTGAGGTGTTGTGTCCGCCCCAGGCTTCGGTGACGAGCTCGATTTTGGTATTGGGGAATTTCTGTTTCAGCCTCGAAACGAACTGGCACTGCCAGCGGTCCTTTTCCTTGTCTGGAAGGAAGTTCCCGTCGGTGACGCTGTCGCCCCAGGCAAGTATTTTCAAGTTTGCGCCTTCCTTAAGAGCCTTTACTGTTTTGGGAAGAAGTTTTTCTGCGGTTCCTGCGCTTTTCGCGGCGAGATCCGCGGGGAACTCGCTCTCAAGCACCGGAAAAATATTCGCGGCTGCGAGCTTGGCTGTTTTTCCCGACGGCAGATATATGTTGACAATGCGTGTCTCACCTGCGGCAAGTTCCGGGGGCTTGGGAAGAGAGACGTGCGGTGTTCCGGATTTCAGCTGGAGTGATTTGCCAGCTGCGTCCATGATGACGGAGTCTATGCGCTGCGGTGTGTATTCGTAACTTATGGAGACAGGTACGCCCGCCTTTATCTTTCCAGCTGGCAGGCGCCCTACCCCGCCCCATTCCAGGTCGGCGTCGTAATCCGCGCCTTTCGCAAATGATTCTCCTGCCTCCCCCTGGGTGATCTTGAGCGACTGCGGATCGAGCGCGCCTTTCACGGTGCACTCCTGTGCCTTGACGCCTTTCAGCGCTACACCTTTCTGCCAACCGCCCCATGCCTTCGGATTGAAGTCCGGAAGGCTGGGATATTTTTCATTGAGCACCTTTACAGGCTCGGTCGGGCTTATGTTGAAATCGGCCTTGAGCCCCTTGCCGGGCACGCTGACAGATATTTTCCAGTCGCCTGCGAGTTCCGTCGTGCTGGGCTGTTCGCCGGCCACGCCGTTCGAGATGATTCCCATGATGGCAAGTCCTCCTAAAAGAAAAGTTAATTTCATTACGTATCTCCTGAAAATATTTTTGCAACAAGCTTATATTATAACTTGCGAAAGCAAGGTCTACAATCGGAAGGATGGGAGAAGTAACTCGGGCATTTCGACATAGGCGAATGAATCCTGCGAGAGAATAAGTGAATGTCCAAATGCCATTGCCGGCGGGACACCAGCGCTCCGGAAGACAGCTCTTGCGAGCTTAACTACCAACGAATTCCGCCCGGGATAAATTTTGAAAGGATTAAACAAATATCCTTTACGCTCATCCAAGCATCCAGCCACCATTTCGCTTGAAAATCACTGAAGGTATCTGGAGGGGTTGAGCGCACCTCCGTTCCGGAAGGCGCCATAATCATAATTGTTCATTGAATCATTTTCGGTATCACTATCACGGACATAGAAAAGCTTGATGTTCCCATAGTATCCCGTTGGCGTTCCGTTATCCGCCTTGGCAATTCCCACGTGTGCATCAGCCAGCAGCACGTTTGAACTTTTTCCATGTGCCAACAGGAATGCAAGCTCGTTTCCGACCTGCAGGCGCCACCAGGTGGCGGTCCATGCGGATTGCTGCGGATCATCCGCGCTGAAGAATTCCGTCAGGACACCGAATGCCTCGGGCCTGACGACCTTGGAGGGTTTTACGCGTGGGAACACTTCATCATTGTTGGTCTGAGGCCTGATGAGACGCCGCCAGAACTCTTCATCGACACAGACTCCGTTCATGCCGTACGTCAAAGTTATAGGTTTATCGATATTGTTTTTCGTCGGAATGTTCGGGCAATGAATAAGATCCAGGGGTTTTACCTTATCAAGATTGGCGTCGGTATCCGGAAGCGCGGGAGTTCCATGCACTGTCCCGTTGAGATACATATTCATCGCCTCCGGCCACCGGAAATTGGGGTAGTATTCAAAGTCGCTGGTGTAAAATGCAAATGTAAGTCCCAGTTGCTTCAAATTGTTGGTGCAGACTGCTGATTTCGCCACATCCCTTGCGTTCTTCAGCGCCGGCAGGAGCATGGCCGCCAGAATTGCGATGATCGCGATTACGACGAGCAATTCAATTAGAGTAAATTTATTCCTGATTTTCATATGTCCTCCTTCGATTTGTTGCGCTTGATGCCGTCCTATCGTGCATAGATGAAAACTTCTTAACAACAGCGAACCATCCCTCCAATCCCGAGGCCAGCTCAATCATGGGTCACCGACGTCGCAACAAATCCGGTTTCTCCATAGTGCAGACGTTGAACTCGTCCGTCTACAAACAGGAAATTCCCGTAATCATTACGAAATGAATGACCTTGCGCCGTCATATTAAGATGGCTGGAATAACTGTAAAAATCATTGCTGGTGGTCAGATCCTGCATAATCCTGTATTCGCCGAAACCTGGATAGTCTGTTGTAAATATTTTCCGGGGCTCCCTCGGATCCGCGTAGCTTGGGGGCTTCTGCATCTCGAAGAGATAGGTTTCCCTGGGCCATCCGGAGAACCTGAAGCCGCAATAGATGTCGACACCTGCCCCATCCTTTTCAGTATATCTAAAAGTATTCCTCGAATTTATAGGACAGAAGAATATCTGGCCCCAGCTGTCAAAGTCAACATTAGTCGTCTTGTTCGTCAGATACGGCCTCATGAAATTCCAGAAAACATCTACAGGCCTCCTGACATCATCCAGATCATGGGTAAACCATATGTTTGCATTCCGTGTTGGCAGGTACAGGTCATTATCACCTGCGTACAATGTGAATACCACACCAAACTGTTTCATATTGTTGGCGCAGACGATCTCCTTCGCCCTTTTCTTCGCGTTATTGAGCGATGGCAGCAGGATGGCCGCAAGAATTGCGATGATCGCAATTACGACCAGGAGTTCGATTAAAGTGAAAACAGATGCCGGATGCCGGATCCTCGTTCCTGGATTTCCAGATCCTGAATCCTGCATCCCGGATCCTGGATGATTGTCATGCACTGGCGAAATATCCTCTTCCGGAATTATTCCCATATTTTCATATCTCCACTTGATTCGCGCGCTTTATTTGTTATTTTAACTTGTAGGATAACCCAACAACTAAAGATAATATAGATTATAAAGATGGCAATGTCAAAGAGCAAACAGATTAAAAATATCATTTTGTCGAAAAGCGCCCAGGCGAAGAACTATCTCCTGAATGAGATAACATCCAAGCGCTATTCTCCGGGCTCATGCATTCCTTCGGACAATGAATTCTCGACATTGCTCGGACTGAGCCGGAACACGGTGCGCGAGGCGCTTTCCGCCCTGGTTAGCGAAGGCTACATCGAGAGAATCCAGGGCAAGGGAACTTTTGTAATAGACCGCAAGACCAAGGCGACCGGCTCAAGGATCATAACCGTGATCGCGCCTGACGTGAGAAAACTGAAGGAGAACGATCCGTTCATGGGCCTTGTCCTGCAAGGCGTCCTCCCACAGCTCTCCGACCTCAATCTTGGAGCCTGCCTATACACATTCAGGGGAGACAAGACATTTGCCGCACATGTCAGGAAGCAAGGAATAACTCCGTCGATGAGGCAGGGCATAGTCTTTGCAGGCTATTCTGTGACTGAAGATGATGTCGCGTTCTTGAAGAGTGAAGGGATACCGGCGGTCTCGATCGGACGGCCGCTGCCGGAAGGCATGCCCTATGTCGAATGCGACCATTTCAAGGGGGCCCTGCAGATAACAAGACAGCTCATCGGGCTTGGGCATAAGAGAATTGCATTTTTCGACAATGTCAACCATATGGCGTCTTTCCTGGAAAGGCGGCGCGGATGGATGCAGGCCATGAATGATGCCGGTCTCTATGCCGATCCGCGGCTGCTTGGACAGACAGAGAACTTTGAAGTTGATCTCCTTAGGAATGAGATAAGGGAATTTCTGGACGGACTCGACTGCACCGCGCTCATAACCTGGGGGGATGTCAGCACTTTCGCGGCAATAGAGGTGCTGAAGGAGAAGGGAACCAGGATTCCAAGGGACATGTCCTTGTACATGTATGACGGATTTCCATGGGTCCACCAGACCGCAGGAGTCCAGATAACCATGGCGTACAGTCCGATATATGAACTTGCTTCCGAAGCGGGGAAACTGCTCTATGGATTGATCGAAGGGAAAGGGAGCAATCGAACTAAATTATTGGATATCAGGTTCGCCGAAGGGAAGACGGTTGGAAAGGCGAAGAAGTAATTTGGAGATCTGGTGATGTGGAGATTGAATGATTGGAAGATTTTGGAATGGATGGATGAAAATTCCAAACTTCAATATCCAAGCTACAAACAATATTTATAATTAAAATATGCAAACAAGATAAAACAAGAGAACATGTCTTACGACATTAACTACAAACGGATTCAATTCATGGAATATGTTCGTAGTTAAGCCCGCAAGGGCTGTTCTTGGATTTCAGCCTGCTGGAACTTGGAATTTATAATAATGAAAACATTTCACATAAGGACACAAATGAAAAAACACCTCTTTTACGCCGCTATCTATCTCGCCGTCCTGTGCAGCGCAGCACAGTCTGCCAGGGCCGAATCGCTGGAATTCCGCTCGGAAGGCTTCTTCGCCTCATCCGACGGCCGGATCAAACTTTTCCGCGAACCGTGGTTCTACACGCTGCACCTGGACGTCGACGGGAAGAACGCGGTGAACATTGTAGGCCCCATCTTCAATCCCGGCTACCAGCACCTCACCGGGGATGGAACGAAGATCGAGCTCGATACGGCCCGCAGGCAGCTGACGGAATCCGGGACCGTCGACAAGATCAAGGCATCCTGCCGCAGGACGATCACCGAGCTCAAGGGCGGACTCCTGGTGCGCATGGAAGCCGGTGATTTGCCTCCGGAAGTAAAGGAGACCTTCTGCCGTCTCATCTTCCCAGTCGAGCAGTTCAAGGACCGGCGCGTCCGCTGGGATGCCAAAGGCGACATCAAGTTCCCCGCGGAAAAGCCGGCCGACACGACATTCCTGAACGACTGGAAGGGCGAGAACAACCAGTTCCGCTTCGAGCTCGGCAACGGGCAGGAGCTGGGAGTGAAATTCCTCTCGCCAGTCAAGAGCAAGCTGTTCGCCGACTGCCGCGCATGGGACGAGAAAAACTATCACATGCAGATCACTTTCTCTGAAAAATCCATGGTCTTCTTCCTGTGCCTCCTGCAGCCGGATGAAGCATTTCCAGAAGTTGATCTGCCTAACGCTGCGGTAGTCAAAAAAACGGAAGCGGCCGTGTCGGAAAAAGGCGCAACGCTCAAGGCACAGAACGGACTCTACGATATTTCAATTTCCAAGTCCGGACAGGTTTCTGTCCAAAAGAAGGGCGCCCCCGCCTTCTCCATCGACGTTCCATATGTCCGTGAAAATGGCGCACTCACCGATTTCACCGAGGACGTGGTCCTTGAGAAAAAGGATAACAGGATCGAAGTCGTGTCCAAGATCAAGGACAAGCCTCTGCGCCTGCGCCAGTCCTTCTCGATGGAAGACGACGGATGGCTCAGCATCTCAGCGCAGTTCGAAGGGCTGAACGGCAAGCAGGAAGGACAGGTGGCGCTGGTGCTGCCCGCAGAAGTTTTCGCGGGCAAATCACTGCTCGCAGGCAACCGATTCGTGCCTCTCTCCGCCGACGCCGCAAACCAGTCGATGCTTTACCAGGACTGGAACGGCTCGTCCGCCGGCTACGAGCTGCTACCCGAGGAAACCGACAAGATCAGCCTGTCATGCGACCAGAAGGCGTCTTCGAGACTGATCGCAAGCCGGACAGAGGGTAGGAACAACTTCAGGATCGAGATGAAGGCGAAGGACGGCGCGGTGAAATACCGGCTGCATTTCTCGAAGCAGGAAAAGGCGCCCGCCTACGTCAAGGGGAATCTGCTGAAGGAAGGTGCGAGCTTCGAGGTCGGCGCCGACGGTGTCCGCCCCTATTCGGCCTACAGCTGGAACGAGAAGATGGCCGATCCGGGCGTACCGCCCGTGTTCGACTCGACCACGGCGGTGCACGGAACGACAAGCCTGAAGCTGACGGCGAGCGATCCTGCGAAACTGCACAGCCCATATAATTTTGCGTTCGTATGCGCCATCTACAACCGCATTCCTTTGAAGCGCGGACAGAAATACACGGTGTCGGCATGGATGAAGGCTGACAAGCCGGGAGTGAAGGCGAATATCATCTGCGCCGAGGAGAGCTGGGGCGGAAACGACTGGGGCGCTTTCCCGGTTACAACGGAATGGAAGAGGTATTCATTCCCGTTCTTCACGAGCGAATTCAAGAAGGGCGGATACTGTCTCACATGGGTCGGGATCGACTCTGGCTGCAAGGAAGGCTCGCTCTGGATCGACGCCGTGCAGGTTGAGGAAGGAGACCTGGCCGATTTCCAGGCGTCAACGGAAGTGGAATACGGGATAGGCGTGGAAAATCCGAATAAGCTTTTCGAGAGCGGCTCCCCATGCAAGGCGGTCCTCAAAGTCCGCAACAACGGCAAGGCGCAGTTGGACGGCAAGGTCGACTATGTCATCAAGGACTACTGGGAGAAACCGGTGTTGACCGGCAGCGTTCCCGTGAGAATAAAGGCGGAGTCTGCTGCTTCATATCCTATGGATTTCGGAAAACTTCCCTGCGGCTACTACAGGGGATATTTCACGGCGTCAACCGGCGAGGTGGAGGAGCTGATTTTCGGGGTATACGTGCCGCAGCCGCTCGAGATGCTCCCTGAAGACTGGCCGCTCGCATGCCACAATGATCCGATGCCGATCGTCAGGAAGCTCGGGTTCGGCTCGGTGCGCGCGTTCGGCGAATTCCAGTTTGCGAACATCGCGGCGGAAAAGGGGAAGTTCGATTTCTCCAAGCCCGACCGGATGCTGAAACGCGCCGAGGAATGCGGTCTGACCATCATGCCGATCCTCGGTGATCTGATGTGGCCCTACTGGAGGCATGAGGCGCCGATTCCCAAATATGCGCTGGAGAAGCTGGTCGAGAATCCCGCCAACGGACGCCGCATCACCTGGGCGAAATTGGATGCATGGAAGGACTACGTGCGCGCCCTCACAAGCCACTACAAGGGCAAGGTCACCGCGTGGGAAGTCCTGAACGAGCCGAATCTCTGGATGACCCCCGAAGAATATCTCCCGTATCTGAAGGCCAGCTATGAGGCCGCAAAGGAGGGCAATCCCGACTGCAACGTAGTGGGTGTCTGCGCTACATCCGATTTCGCAGGCAAGCCCGGGACCTTCACCGACAACGTGTTCAAGCAGGGCGGCACGAAATATTTCGACACCCTGTCGATGCACCTCTATGACACGAACCCGCCGGAACGGACCATCGGTGCCGGTTCGGACGTGATGCTTGAGACCTGGCGCAAGATCATGAAGGAGACATATGGCAAGGAGACTTCGGTCTGGCATACGGAGAAAAGCTACATCCCGCGCGAACTCGCCTACTCCCGCCGCAAGGTTAACGTTCCGGTGGAATACTGCGAGGAGCCTCAGTTCTTCATACCCGACTTCAAGCTCAAGGCCGAATACCTGCTGCGTGAGACGCTTCTCGGCGCCATCGCAGGCGGCAAGGGGAAATTCTTCTGGTTCGGACAGATCTACTACGACAGCTGCTTCATCACCATACGATACCATCAGCCCTATGTGCTCGACCACACCGAGTTCGATCTGTCCCCCTGCCCCGAACTGATCGCGGCTAACGGACTGGCCAGGGTGCTAACCGGAATGTCGCATCCGTTCCGCCAGCTCTCCTGGGGCGATCTGAACCGCTGCTCCGTCTTCACCGGCGACAAGGGCTCAATGGCGGCCATGTGGAACTGGAAGGACAAGGGGAGCGTCATCATACCCGTGGGGAAGAACAAGTTCATCTTCTCGAATTTCTTCGGCGAACCGATCGAGATCGCGGCCGACGACAAAGGCGAGATCACCGTGGAACTTGACGGCGCACCGAAATATCTGTCATTCCCTGGAAAGGACGGCGAAGCCGCCTGCGGGATCCTGAAGGGTGCAAGGCTGCTTAATGTGAAAACGGACATGACAGGCTCGCTGGAAGTCAAGGGTGCGAACCCCGCACTCCGTCTCAAGTTCCGGAACACCCAGCTCTCGAACGTTTCCGGCACAGTCGAGTGGCCGGGACTTCCCAAGGGGTTCAAGCTGGAGTCTGCGAGCCTCCCGATGCCGGAAGTGGCGCCGGGCGAAGTTGCAACGATAGAATTCCCGATCACCGAAGTTCAGCCGCAGCCTGAAGGGGCTTCAGCCACAGCCATGGTGAAATTCGGCGGACAGCAGGCGGAGAAGAAGATCTGGATGCTTCCATTCCGCTCAAAAGAAGAATTGATGCATCAGCTTACCCCACCGGATGAGGCGGTGGCATGCCCGGTAAAGGATGCGGATATTAAAATCGATGGTGACCTGTCAGAATGGTCGGATGACGAACCATTGTGCATGGCGGTCGAGAGCATGGTGAAGGAGAAGGCGGATTTCGACAGCTGGCAGGGTCCGGCGGACTGCAGCGTGCTGGCGCGTCTCAGATGGAGCGCAACCCATCTGTACGTCGGCGTGAAGATATTCGACGACGTTGTGATGCAGAACCGTACGGCGCAGGAGGCATATGCATGCGACTGCCTGGAACTTTTCCTGGACGTTGACGACAAGGACAATGAAACCGACCGCACGAGCACTGAGGATTTCCTGTCAAATGCCGACGATTTCCAGGCGCTCTTCGCTCCCGCCAGCAAGGACCGTCCCCAGCCGACGGCGTGGTGGATGCAGCTGAACAGCGAGGCCGGGACCAGGATAGCCTCGAAGCCGTTCCCCGGCGGATATACGCTTGAGATCGCCGTTCCGTGGTCGGCGTTCAAGAATTTCACGCCCGCGAAAGGCAAGAAAGTCGGATTCAGCCTTGCGATGGACGATGCGGACCAGGGCTACAAGCGCAAGACGGTGCTCGTATGGAAGGGCGACACATCAAACTACAAGCGTCCCAACCAGTGGGGAAAGCTGCTGCTGAAATAGAGTGGATACAGTGTCATCCTGCAGGATGACGGATGGATGGATTGCTGGATGAATGGATTATTGGGTTTGAATTCAAGATAAGGATAACAAAGAAGGATGGGAAGAGGGATTCTGAAAGAGGCATTTTGGATTTTTCTCATATGATGTTTTTTTGCATATCTCTTTGATTTGTAACAATCCAATAATCCAGCAATCCATTAATCCATGGGACGGCATTGGAATAGATATTTAAAATGCCACGCCGTTTTAACGGCTGAATTATTTAATCGAGTAGCCTGGGAGGTTTCCCTCCCATGGCTCTCACACCACCGGACGTACGGTTCCGTATCACGGCGGTTCCTATGTTGATGTTGTTCGCATCGCCCTAAAGTTATCCTCCAGATTATAAAGT
>Ga0209417_1001078_pt1 | contig 53668 bp, 40 predicted proteins | sample RifGroF2_FD_184002 | JGI IMG/M metagenome (GOLD analysis project Ga0209417, IMG submission 184002) | Groundwater microbial communities from Rifle, Colorado, USA - Groundwater F2 (SPAdes) (version 2) | ecosystem: Environmental > Aquatic > Deep subsurface > Groundwater | place: Rifle, Colorado...
CAAGCATCCTGAATGCAATATTATTGTTTCTCTGATAGGTCTTCCCGACGATGTCAAATATATGAAAATATGGCAGATGGAGGAAAAAAAACGGCCCAAAGTCGCTGTACTTAACGGGTACCTGTTTATGCTCGGCGGCGCGATAAAAGTCGGTTACGTCTGTGCGGTTACAGCACAGAAAAATGGCTCTATAACGGATGCGCCGCCGCCTTCCAATCCGGAGAAAGCCTTCAATATGCGCTATATCCTTGTAACACCGGAAAATATCGATGATATGGCAAAAAAATACAAGAAACTGTTTTTGTTGGAATAAAATAGTTACAATTTGGCTCATTTGGGTATATAATACGTTATGCTAAAAAGAGAAAGGGCGTGTGATTTATGAAAATAAAAAAATTCACCCTCATAGAAATCCTCTTCGTAACTTCCATATTCGCAATTCTTCTGGCAATACTGTTGCCGAGCCTGAGAAGGGCCAAGGAATACGCTTACGATGTGGTATGCAAAAGTAATCTCAGACAGATAGGAGTAGCCTACAAAAGCTATAAGGCTGACTACAGGAATCAGCACCCGAGCACGGACAGGTGGCTTGACGATTTCAGGCCTCTTTATCCGTATCTCAACACTGTTGACGTTTTCATCTGCCCTAAATCACATACGGAGCTAAAATCTTCTGAAGACCTTCTTGGCGGAGCAGATTACTATATATCTGGAAATTTAACTGACAACGACAGAAACAACGGGCACGGAAACAGCCCTTATCATCTCGATATCAGTAACCCCGGCCAAAATACACTTGAACTCTTATCATATAAACGAAATGCCGTATGCGTATATGACAAGTATTACACAAGTCATTTCGGCAAACTTAATATCCTGTATCTGGAACCATATCAGGGTACTGAAAATGGCGTAACTGTACGGAAAACCGCGTTTCAGCTGGATAAGGAATATGGAGTGCTCAGTTTATGGACACTTGATGTAAGAAATAATGGTGATATATGGCTGGTTACCGTTCTTTCACCATTTCCCGATTTAGACACTAATGGCAATAGCAGCAGTAGCGTTGGCGGTGCCGGCACTCATGGAAATTCAGGCCATTAATTAAAATAATCAAATAATGGCATTTAATAAGGAGGACTTCGTCGAAAATGTTTAAACTTAAAAGTATTGTCAAAAGCAACCTTTTTTACTGTCTGCTTACTATATTTCTTCTGAGTTCCGTCTTCACTGTTTTCTTCATATACCAGAAATACAGCGATTTTATGGACAAGGCCAATAACCTTGAACGCAGTTACATGCGCTATAAGCAGGACCTGCTTTCAAATGAAGTCGAAAACACCCTCAAATATATCGCTTATGAAGCCTCCCTTATAGACGACAAATACAAGAATGCCGATAAAAAGCTCAGAGACGACGCCGTCAAAAAAGCAGGACTGGAAGTACTGGAAAAACTCAGAAAAATAAAATTCGGCAAAAACCGCGAAGGCAATGTACTCATAATAGATTTCGACGGCAAAGCCCTCCTGTATCCTTCAAAGGCAAATCTCGAGGGAAAAAATATCAAGGATGTCAAATCACTGAAAGATAACCAGAGCATAAAACCCTATGAACTGATAATTGATGCCGGAAGAAAACCCTTCGGCGACTTCATACACTATACAGTGATAAACCCCTCCCAAAAACAATATCAGGAAATGATAGCCTTTTCAAAAGCTTTCAAGCCCTGGGGCTGGACCGTTTCCTCGGAAATGAGCAGGGACAGCTTTCTGAGAGCTTTTTCGGAAAACAGGATAAGGATGAAAATAGACTTGGCCATAGAGATAGCCTTTATCTGCATTCTCTTTGCTATTATCACTGTCGCGGCATTCATATTCATATACAGCTTTTCAAGGGCGATAAAAAAAGAACTCGACATGCTCATTGATTATCTAGGCAAACCCGTTCAGGATAATCCGACTCTCTCCGAAAATGACTTTCACTATTCTGAATTCAAATTCATTGCCTCGTCAACCATAAACATGGTTTCCAGAATAAAAGAGCTTCTTCTGAAACTCAAAGAACTCGCAATCCGCTCGGAAATCAACAGTCAGGCAAAAAGCAGTTTCCTGGCCGGGCTCAATTATGAAATCAGAAGCCCCCTTAACGGCATTATGGGCATGTCCAATATACTCCTCGAAAGCAAACTCGATAAGGAACAGAAAAGCTGTGTTGAGTCCATTCTGACATCAGGTAAATCCCTTGTTTCCCTGATTAACGCGATAAGCGATTTTTCTTCTCTTCAGGCAGGAAACCTGGAAATCAGAAAAGAGTCTTTCGACTTGAAAAGCGTCTGTTCAGAACTTACTGAAATAATGCTGGATAAAGCTTCCGCCAAAAAATTGGAACTGAAACTGAACTATGACGGAAATAATATCCCGCCATTATTGTCAGGAGACCCCAAGCGCATAAAACAAATTATGATAAACCTCATCGACAACGCCCTCAGTTATACTCAGGAAGGAACTGTTTATATAAATGTTAAATGCATTGAGACAAAAGAAAAAAGTCTGAAAGTCTCCTTTGAAATCCAGGGTACTTCTCTGAATATTTCCGGCGGTTTTGACAGAATACTTGAGGACCTGACGGCGGAAAATACTTCTTCACAGAAAACCGGCGTAAGCTTCAGCCTCGCCGTCTGCAAATATCTCGTTGAACTTATGGGCGGTGAAATCGGAATAAAAACAGAAGAAAGTAATTCCGCTCAGACAATATTCTTCAATATTCCATTTCAGATACCTGAAACAGTCGCTGAAAAAGAAAAAACCGCGGTACTTCCCGAAAAGAGCACGGAACAGCGTGAAATCAGAGTACTGCTCGTTGAAGATGACCCGATTAACCAGCGCGTTGAGGCAAATTTTCTTTCAAGACTTAACTGCAAAGTTACCACTGCCAATAACGGGCTTGACGGCCTTAAAAAATTCAAAGGAAGCGATTTTGATATAATCTTCATGGATTGCCAGATGCCGGAAATGGATGGATATGCGGCAACCAGGGCTATAAGGGCTTCAGACAGTCCAAATAAAAATATACCTGTCATAGCTCTCACCGCCGATGCTATGCGTACCGACATAGCCATGTCTAAAGAATGCGGCATGAATGACCATATCGCCAAGCCTATCTCAGTGGAAGACATTAAAGAAATGATAGCAAAATATCTGTAATAAAGGGGAGCTTAAGTTCAGCATGAAAAAAATTCTTCTTCTGATAATATTTCTCAATCTGTTTTCCTTGTCTCTTTCCGCCAGAATAAATGAAACCATTGAACAGTGCAGGACCAGGTACGGGGAGCCGAAAGCCGAAAAAACAAGCGGCCCCTGCCTTGTTAAATATTATTTTAAAAACGGCATGAACGTCATGGCCGTTTTTTACAAGGACAAAGCTGTGGTTGTGAATTATGCCAAACCCGACTCGTCCAACCCCTTTTACAAACGCACTGTCGATAAAGACGGATGGATGGACACCATAAGCTCTCCCAATATCATGGAAATGAACCTGCCCCTGCCTGAAAATGAAATAGAATACCTTAAAAATTCCAACTCCGAAAATGAGAAATGGACAAAAACCGGAGACAACATCTGGCAGAGGGAAAAGAAAACAGTCGCGGCTTCTTACCAAAAAAATATACTTACCTTCAAAGTCGTTAAACAAAATGACAATAAAGATAAACCTTCTTATCTGAACGGATTCTGAAGTTCCGCCACGCTTATCTTCATACAAAACGTCATCTTATTTTATTCTGGATCATACAGGCCTTGAGGGTATTACGCATCAAGGTGGCTATTGTCATAGGGCCTACGCCTCCGGGTACCGGGGTTATATAGGAGGCCTTTTCAGAGACATTTTTAAAATCCACGTCGCCAGTATTTCTGAAACCTTTGGGATGACTTGCGTCTTTGACCCTGTTCATGCCCACGTCTATTACTATAACGCCTTCCTTGACCATGTCGGCTTTTACAAACTCCGGCTTGCCTATGGCGGCTATCAGTATGTCGGCCTGTTTCGTATAATGGGCTATATTCTGAGTGCGCGAATGACATACTGTTACCGTGGCGTTAGCGCCTTTCGTTTTTTGCACCAGCAGGGCCATCATGGGTTTGCCGACTATATTTGAACGTCCCAGTATGACAGCATGTTTGCCGTCTGGGTTGATGCCGCTGTATTTGAGAAGCATCATGACGCCGTATGGAGTACACGGCATGAAGCCGTCCTCTTCGCCGTTAAGCATCCGGCCCACGTTTTCGGGATGAAAGCAGTCCACATCTTTCTCCGGTCTTATGGCATTGATTATGGCGTCTTCATCAATATGAGGCGGAGGCGGAGACTGCACAAGAATTCCATTTATTCTCTTATCATTGTTAAGCTCTTCAATTATCGAGAGAACTTCCTGCTGGGTTGTTTCTTTCGGCAGTATCCTTTTTTCCGAATGAATGCCCAGTTCGGCTGATTTTTTTGATTTCATGTTCACATAGGTCTGTGAAGCCGGATCGTCGCCTATGAGGACAACCGCAAGTCCCGGCTGGAGCTTGTGTTCATTTTTCAGCCTGGCGACGCCTGCGGCGGTTTCCCCGTTAATCTGTTCCGCGACGGCTTTGCCGTCAATAAGTTTTGCTTTCATAAAAATATATCTTGTGTTTCGCGCGTGAATTATAAATTTTATGTGTTAATATAAAATACCATTGGCATCTAATACAATTGATGTTTTTACTTTTTTTTCAAAATATACGGCGGGACAGTACTTAAATGTTTATCTTCTGAGTGTCCCGTAAAAGTGTTAAAGAACGGTTTATATGCGTCTGCTTATTTATAATATCGCTTACGGCACGGGAAATCCCGGCGCTTTCCATAAACAGATATGGACGATACACCGTTATCTCCGCACATCCAAAGGCCATCTTGACCGGATTATAGATTTTATTGACGAAAGCGATGCCGACGTGGTGGGACTTGTGGAAGTCGATACGGGCTCATACCGCACGGATTTTGTCAATCAGGTCGAGGCCATAGCAAATCATCTCAAACACTATCACCAAAGTTCAGTCAAATACGGCAAGCGCTCACTCGGCAGGGCCATCCCCATACTGAACAAGCAGGCAAATGCCATACTCACCAGAAAAAAAGTCCCTAAATGGTATTTTCATTATTTCCCGCACGGCTTTAAGAAACTCATTATAGAAGTGCACCTTGACGGGATAAGGTTTTTTCTCGTGCATCTTTCAATTCAGAAAAAAACCAGGGAAGTCCAGATAAAATATCTGACGAAACTCGCCAAAGGCTCCAGCCCGCTGATTATAGCCGGGGATTTCAACACCTTCTCAGGAGAAGACGAACTCCGTGATTTCAAAAAAGAACTAAAGCTGATAAATCCCAATGCGGAAGGTCTGCCGACCTATCCTTCCTCAAAGCCTAAACATCAGCTTGATTTCATTCTCTGTTCAAAGACGCTTAAAGTGAAAGATTTTCAGATCCCTGAAGTGAAATACTCCGACCATCTCCCCCTGATACTGGATTTTCACAAATGAGCTGTCATCCCAAGACAGATTTATCAGTAATAAACAGGGGATAATCAACAAACGGCAATCCCCTGATTGTAACAAATCCCTGTACGTTTTCGTCAAATCCAACCGGAGGATATTTAAAGCCGCGTTTACAGGATTCAACTTCTTTTATTTCATAGACATTTCCCCTGATGGGGTCTATCAAAACAGGATTTTCCAATTTGTCCTTTTCATCAATCCAGAGCTGTATGTCTATTATCCCGGGCTCCAAACTCATTTCAGGATTTTCAGGCACGTGGTATGAGAAAACAGGCACTCCATTGCGGCGGAATTTATTTGTTACCATTGAAATATGGCGCAGATGCGACATCAGCGGAGTCCCGTGAATGTTGATGCGAATATAAAGGTCTTCCGCCTTTTCCGCCGAATCAAAAAGATATCCCATAGACTGCAATGCCTGATAGGAAAGCTTGGGGCTGCCTGTACATTTAAGCACACCCATGCCGCAAACTTTTTCACCGGTCCTTTCATTGTAGTTCTGTTTGTCTATCACCATGAAATATGACGACATTTCGCATCCTATTTTGAAATCCGAGGTATATCGCCGGGTCAAAAATTTAGCCTGGACATACTCATTCCCGCTGGACAACCCCATTCTCTGTATTGTAGGCATACCGGTCTCGCCCTGCCATATCTTAATATGAGAACCCCCGTGTGTATCAAGTTCATATCTTATGTTGTCATAACGGACTTCAAGACCGAATTCAGGGTTTGTCCCGTAAGGATGGAATGTAAGAATGTCTATATATTTCGCCAGTCCCGCGTTCACCATGTTCCTCATGAAGAAACAGGCGTCCAGGGATAGAGAAATTGAGCCGCCTATGATTTTCGCGTCGGGATCAGCCTTCCGGATTTCTTCGGAGCTTATCCTGACAAGTTCCACATAGTCTTCGGCGCATTTCTTCTCGAACTCGCTTCTATTGCAGTCCTTGTAAAGGTTATAAGTTTTCCAGAAGCCGTAAGGGGCGGTGTTTGGCTCGTTCCATATCTCCCAATGAGTTACTCTGCCTTTAAAGTGTTTAGTCATGGCAGCGAGATAATTTTTCCAGCCCTTGACGGCCTCTTTCCCATGGTACATCGGGACTTCTCCGACATAACCGCGAACAGTACTTGGCACCTTTTCTCCGAGATGCTTCTCGGCATAATCCGCATAGCCTTCGACCGGAGTATATAAGGGGTTGCCGAAACTGACGCTCAACCACGGTTGGATACCAATCGCAAGGAGCGAATCAACTGTCTCATCAAGCCATTTGAAATCATAAACGCCTTTTTCCTTTTCGCATTTTATCCATCCGGTTTGCATGCGGGCCCATTTGACACCGGAATTTTTCATGAGTTCATAAGTCAATCTCGGATCAAAAGTATCCCTGTCAAGGGTTTCATATCCTATTCCGATGATAGATTTTTTGACATTCAAATTGTTCGGTTTAGGCAAATTGCCGATCAGTTCAAGGTTGTGCCGGTTTTCCAACGGGTTCATATTGAGCCCGTATAATTTCGCGTCTCCAGCTTTGGGCATAACATTACACGGCGGCAACTGCATGATTGTCGTATCCATAATTTTCTCTCTTTTATGCTTTAATTTGAATACATTTTAGGGAAGCAGTACAAATGTTCTGAAATAGCTCGGCATTATTTGTTCACTAACGATTAACTACATTATAATTTCAAGCATGTTTAGCTATTCAATAAAGCGCAGGAGACCAAAGGCCGAAAAATCATTATGCCGCTGACTCCCCAAAGTGCTCCATCTCTGATATTGCGGAATTCCAATATGCGAACCATTGTTTTTTGGGCGGTTTCGTATGAAGTTGGCGTACCATTTGGCACCGACTTTCGGGGCGGGGACGGATTGAAAATCTGAGAAGGGGATAAACATCTCAATGTTCCATCCGTCCGCATCCGCGAGGGCGACTGTTTGCGCGTTTTTGGCATCCCACTGTTTGTCGAAGCCGTATGCGTCGTAAACCGCGGAATTCAGATTTATTATCAGATGGTAGTAGTTTGTGCGTTTGCCTTCGACGTCCAAAAACATTTCCATGCAGTCGTCCCACCACAAATCCATATCATGCCCATGCCGTTTGGCGGCATATTCGGTCTTTTCCTTCTCATTCATGCGGAATGCGAACGCAATGCCCTTTTCGTTCCAGACGGCCTGCACCCATGTATCCGTCCGGTCTTTTATCGGGACGGGGTCATTTGGCAAAGCGTTTTTGAAGGATTGTTTTTCTGTTTCCTTCCAGCATATATCATCGAGTTTTCCGTCTATCAGCGGGAGATTGCTTATTTTCTGGATTGTCAGGGTGGGCAGGTTTCCGCCGTGATACCTGTCGGACTCCTCGAAAAAAAGTTCCAGGGATTTCCCGAAGAAATCGATCCTCTGTTTTTCAATGCTGTTTTCCTTGACCGAAGTGCGTGCCTCTTCCAACAATTTTTTAAGGTTGGCGGCAAGATCAGCGGGCATGGTTACTTCATGTATCATGCTTGGGCTGACATGGTGGGTGTTCAACTCTGAATTCCACGGAATGTTTTCCCAGCGTTCAGTCAGGATTTTCAAAATTTCCGACATGGGTTTGGCGGCCGGGCCGTACATGAGGGCCGCATGTTCGTCGCAGGCCGCATCAATGTCGAAATCAGGATTCCACATCAGACGAAACCAGCAATATAAAGTCCAATGTTGCGAAGCCCACTGGCCTCCGGGCAGATTCGGGGTTGTTCCTCCGCCATTGATGAAAGAACCAATAATACTGCCGTCATGTTTTTTATAAAAATTTTTGATGACATGCGGATACTGGAACGGCAATGTAGTATCTTCTGCGGGCCAGCAGAAATATTCCCACAACAGAATTTTTTTTCCTGTTACTTTTTTCCATCCTTCAATCAATGCGTCATGAAGTTGTCCTGTTTTTATTTCTTTTGAGTTTGCCGTGCCACCCATCAGGCATATACATACTATTACGTTGTCAGGAAACTGCATTCCCTGTGGGGGCATGGTGTAATTCAAATACGGCAGAAAGAAAACCTGTTTTTCCGGCCAGCGTTTTTTAATTTCAGTTGCCATTTTGTTTAGGAAGGTTCCGATGATTCTGCTTGCCCTTCCAAGTCTGTCAGCAGAGGAATCCGTCAAAGCTTTGCAATACTCGCACTGGCATTCGATCATGGCGTCCGGAGGAGAAATGTAAATGGTGGTTTCAGTGGGAGGATACCAGAGGCCGCCTGTTTTTGTTTTCCATGGAGAGTTGATTCCCTTGTTGTAATAATCTTCCAGGTCTTTGATCATGATTTTGACTGTTTCGGGGTTGCCGTAACATGGAATACCCGGATTTCTCGAACCGTTGGACTCCAGTTGGTAACATTCAGGTTTTTCGTCCGCGGAGACGGACATCCTCAACGGAGAATGGCAGCCTATCACGGGAACCGAACGTCCCGCCCTGTAATGCCATGAATGGAGATTGAAGTCAATTTTCTGAGAGAATCCTTTGACCTGCCAGGGATACATCGTCCGGTGCTGCATTTTGGGAAAATCGACATAGTGGACAAGATTTATCACCAGATCATTTTTCTTGGGAATAACTGTTCCCAATTCCCCCGGATAAAACCAGCGTATCCCCATAAACCTTTCCAGAAAATCATAGACTCCGAAAAGAGTTCCCCTCTGTCCATCCTTGATCGTCTGGAATTCCCGAACGGAAGGATTTTTTCCCACGATTGCAATACCATTGGGAAATGATTTTATTGTGAAACCTTCCGCCGGAAGCTCGTCGGCATTGATGCCCAGACGGTCTGTATATCTGCTTTTTCCGATCAGGACTAGAGGCCCTTTGATTTTCTTGTCGTCGCCTAAAAGCGGAAGTTCGGCTCCGGTGGAAAGTTTTACATTTTCAATAAATTCCTTTGCCGCCAGTTCATTGAGTTGCTGTTCTTCGGGGAAAGCTTTTGGGGATTTATTTATTATTACGGTTGCGAGCGGTTTGCCGTCTTTGACCAGCGTAACAGGTTCATGTTTGTCGGCTTGCATATTTTTCACGGGGTTCAGGGAGTCGGCAAATGAAGGCGACTGTCCACAAACTGAAATCATCCCCATAAATAATCCACACTCAATAATTCTTTTCATGCTTAAAATCCTTTCTTGATAAAATTTATTTTATCGCTTCAAATGAGACGCCTTCGGAACCTTGTGATTCATACCATAGCCCTATGGACTTGTTCGTGGAGAGGATTTCTCCCGAAGGAAGCACTTTGACTTTGACATCCCATGCCGGAACAGTTATCCTCCAGAGGGTGCGCCCTGCATCGAGTTTCATCCCTGAAACAAGAATTCCCCCGTTCCATGCCGAATCTCCAAGAGTAACGCATTCATGAACGCTTCCCTGTAATTTTTTATTGAGTGTCCTGAGACAGGAGTCCAATATCAGGTCATCGGATTCCTTTCTCCATTCATCCATTGTCTGTTCGTGTTTCCAGGGGGCGGCATTCCATACGAGGAAAACCCTGACACCGGAAAGGGCGAGATGATAGACTAGTTCCTGATAATAATCGTTGTCCTTGAATTTGCTTTTGGTGTAACTTTTATAGCTTATCCACGGGGTGCAGGGTTCCGTACTGGAACGGGCTATGGCGCGGAGATCGTCCACTTCCCGCCGCAGTACCGAGAATGGGGAATCCCCGAAAATCGTTCCATCGGACAATGTCCGTTTGGCCAGTCCCGAATGGAAGTTGCCGTAGAACACCGGACAATTGCAGTTGCCGAAAACTGCGTTTACGTTGCTGGTTATATGTCCGGCGTAATCAATGTACACATTGTCGCCCTTCACCCAAAAGGAATTATAATTGCTGGCCCGCACTTTCGGGAACAGTTTTACAACAGGGTCAAATATCGCTTCATTCAGGCCCTTTGATACTATTCCCTCCATAAAGGTGTTCCAAATCATATAGGGCTTGGGCGGCAAGTCCGACAATTTTTCCCCAAGCTGATAAGACGGAGGATTGGTGTCGGAAGTTATTTCAGACGGTTTCATATCAGGGAGTTGTCCTTTGAATTCCACAAAACGGGGAGAGTTGAAAGTCGCCTCGATCCTCGCGGGTTTTCTGTCCCACATCGAAAAACCTCCCTCAAAATCAAGAACAAGAAAATCCATGAGCCCGCCCGCCTCCTTGTATGCCTTGAAATACTCTTCGGCCTGTTTTCTGACCTGGGGAATTCCGTTTTCCATCCATGGGCCCGGAAATTCGGTGCCGGATATTTTGTCTCCGGGATATCCTATTATTTCCATGCCCGACCAGATGAAAACGGCAGCTTTTCCTTTGGGACTGGCAATGCTTGTTTGCGCGGCTTTGACGGGGTCTTGTATTCTTCGAACAGCGCGTTTTCCCCATCCTGTCCAGATCATGGGGATAAGATGTTCTGTTCCGTCAACCGGTTTCTCCCATGTGAACGCGCAGAGGTCATAGTCAGTTTTCTTTTCCTGCCCGGCGTTTTCAGCGGCAGAGATTTTCGCGATAAAGCACGCACCGGTTGAGACCGCAATCAAAAACAAGTTCTTAAACATATTTTTACTCCTATCTTATGGGCCAGAAATACTCTTTGTTCAAATCCACAAGGCTGCTTCCATCGGGCATGGGGTCGCAGGGACGCGGCCAGACTACTATTGACTTGGCGTGGCCTTCGATGAAAATGACATTCACGTTGACCGAATGGACAGGAAACGTGGATGTCCACGGACTGCTGTAACGGGCTCCGTAATTGACGCAGGAAGACCCCGATGGCGGAGCAAAAGCGTCCAGATACAATATAATGTTGGGTTTGGTAACCGTCTGCATTTTTGTGTCATGAAGGTTATAGTTGCTGCCGTAATTAGTCCACCCTTTGTGTCCCGACTGATACGCCGCCTTGTTTGATGAACAGAAATAGGGAGCTTTCTTTTTTGCCCACCCGCCATGTTTCAAGTAAACGATTGAATTGCCTAAATTGCCGCTCAACGGCAGATACCAGGCGGTTGGCTCAGCCGCTGTGTAGTAGGGGAAATGCCCCTGATAGTCGTCGCAATACCACATTGTCGCCAGATGCAATTGCTTGAGGTTGTTGATGCACACTATGGAGTTCCCCATTTCCTTTACTTTTTTCAACGCTGGTAGCAAAATACATATCAGTATCAGGATAATGGAAATAACAACCATTAATTCCACCATAGTAAAAAAAAAACGCAGGAATCCGGCATTTTTTCCGTAAATTCCATTCCTGCGAAAAATTCTTGTAAACCTGTTAATTCCAGTTTCAAAATTTGTTTTCATCATTGCCTCTAGAATTTATTTTTCCCATATCTCGGACTGTCCGTTCCCTGAAAGGAATGCCTTGAGATAGGGTTCCATTGCGTTGGCCCACATCGCATAACCTTTCGGGGAAAGGTGCAATAAATCGCGCATCACTACTTTTGTTATTGTACCGTCTTTTTCAAGGAAAGTCTCGCCGATGTCGGCATAATAAACGTTTTTGTAATCGGCAAGAGTTTTTATCATTTCGTTGGTGTTTTTGATTTTTTCGCGGATAGGGTTGTTTGGTTTCTCCGAACAGGGGAATATTCCCAGGAGCATTATCTTTGATTCAGGACAGACTTTTCTCAGGTATTCGACGATTGTCTTGATTCCGGCAAAGGTGTCCTCGGGAGTGTCTTTTTGAATGAGGTTGTTTATGCCAATCAGGATAATAATGTGTTTGGGGTAATAATTTTCAAGGGATTTACCTTCGGTGAGACGCCACAGCACTGTCTGTGTTTTGTCACCGGTTATCCCGAAGTTTGTGCCAATGTCCCTGTATTTTGCATTCCATGTCTCCAGTCCTCCCGGATATTTGTGATCTGGCGAATTTGTCCAGAGGTCAGTGATTGAATCCCCTATGAAAAGCAGGTCTTTACGAGGCTGTTTGAGTTTGTTATGGAAGTATGGAAACCACCAGTAGTCATTCTTGCCTCTTGTGTCTGGGATACAGGTTTTCAGATTACTCTCTAGCAGTCCATATTCTGTCCATTTCCAATCTTCTCCCACTACAAAAGTTACAATAAAAGTTCCAACTGTCATAAAAAAAATCTTCTTGACATTCATAAAAAATTATTCCTCCCTATCTGATTTTAATAAGGTCCCAGCGAAACAGAAAAACAAACTTTCCTGACAAAAAACCTTATGGCCTCCTCTTCTACCATACTTAATAGTGTATCTTTCTTTTAAAACAATCTGATTTCTATTGCATTAATCTGATCCGCGATACTGCGGTTTCTCCATGCTTTAGTCGCGTCGGCTTCTCCCATAAAACACCATTTGCAATCATTCTCCAAAATATAGTCAGCATTAAGAATTTTTCCCTGCAAGCTGACTATTCTTTCCGGAACATAGGATTTGCCGTTAACTTTTGCCGACACATAGGCCAGTCCCTGGCCGCCGTAACCGCGCGTCTCGAAGAGAACAGTTTTCGGAACAAGCGCTTTTTCAAGTAAAAATATCCTTTCGTAAAAAGTATGACTGACGGATGCCCCTTTGAAAACTCCTTGCCCGACAAGTTTTTCACCCTCATCTGTTCTAATTGATATTTTTGTCTGCATCACCCCATAAGCGTTAGGCAGACAGAACATGACTTTCAGAAAATTGCCCTGTGAGACATTTTCCGCCAGTTTTTTAAAGCCGGAAAGGATTTCATTGAATTTCAATTGGATATTATCGGGATAGATACCCGGACGCCACAGGGCCCATTTTTCCGAATATTCATCTGCGATATCCTGAATTTCAGCTATGGTTTTTATAAGTTCATCCTTTTTCTTTCCTGTTTCAATCAGGGTTTTAAAGCCTTTTTTCACTTCAAAAACAGCCCGTTCCAATTCCAGTGATAAAAGTATTTCCTCCAAAATATATTTGCCGGGCAGTATATTTACTTTTTTTATAAATTCGCGTATTACAGACAAAATCAGGTCATTCCGCGCGTATTCCGAATAATCCATGCCTTCCAAATCAAAAGTCAACATGTTCGCTTCTGAAAATACACTCAGGTTTTTAAAAGGTTCTTCAGTAAAAGAACGGAGAGCTTTCGTAAGGATTTCACTGTCTGTTCCGAAGAGGGCTTCAACAACTCTTCTGAAGCACTCCGCCTCTTCCACTTTCCCGCCGTTCTCCCAGTAACGGCCGATGGAAGCTATTGTCGGCATGACTTTGTACATAAAGCGCAGATGTGTACACCATGTAGTCATTATTCCGCCCAAAAGGTTTTTCCCACCCTCGGCGTGTTCAGTAAAAGAACGTCCGTTGCATGTGGAGTAAGTAGCCGGAGATATGAGGTATTCAAATCCCAGCCTGTCATATTCCTCAAGTGTATCCGTCCTCTTTCTGTTACCGAAATGTGCCACTGAACAATACACATCGCGCTGATACTGCCAATGGGCCATAATAATGTCAGTGGGCATTTTTGATAAGATATCAGGATAATACTCAAACATGTCATCCCACATTATCATGCGCCTGTTAATTTTATTTTTTACGATATCGTAGCATTTCAGAATAAAGTCCAAGTACAGTTTTTCTTCCTTTTCAAAACTAAAATCATTACCTTTACATTTATCACAAAATCCTACGTCCCAGGCTTCGTCTCCGCCTATATGTAAATATTTCGAAGGCACTAATTCCGCCAGTTCTTTCAGGTATTCTTCCATAAATTCTATTGCTTCTGGATTGGAGAAGCAGAAATTACCGCGCGGAGAACCCCAGAATCTGCTGCCATTTTCTCCATATTTTTTCATCTCGTCATATTTGAAAAGAGACGTGATATATGTAAGATTGGTAGTGGGAATTATATCCAGGCCTTTTTTCTTTGCGTAAGAAACCATTTCGCGGATTTCATCAGAGGTATAAGCCTCTTCCGCCGAGGGCCACGGATGGGATTTTATCTTCACTCTCCACGCGATATACAGTATTAAAGTGTTGTAACCGTTTTCCGAGATGAAATCCATGAATGATTTTATAACCTCCATGGGTTCTTTCTGACGGTTGAGATCTATCTGGGCGGCCCTTATTTTATACATTTTTCTTTTCCTGTAATTTTCCTGTTGTATTTCCTATAAACAGTTGTGTTGGTATTTTTACATGCACAGGCTGGATTTCAGGGGTTTTTATGGCGTTGAGGAGAATTTCAACAGCTTTCTTCCCTGTTTCATCGAATGCCTTGTCTATGGCAGTGAGTTCCCCACCGAATTCCCTGTATTTACCATAGCCAGTAACGGAAACATCCTTTCCAACTGCCAGCCCTTTGTCTTTGAGAAATTCAACAACGCCGAGGGCCCCTGTCGAATCCGTACAGACTATTGCCGAATATTTTCTTAAACGTTTCCATTCTTCTGCCATTTTTCTGTAGTAATACATCTGCCTTTCAAAAATACTCACACTCTCATGCTGCCAGTCGTAGAAATAGAAAATGTCGTTATCTGTAAAATCAACGTTATATTTGGCGACAGCCCTTCCGAACGCCTGCATGATATCGGCGCAAGGCCCGCTTGTGATATAGGCAATCTTTTTATGTCCCAGTTCAATAAGGTGTCTCAGAAGTTGTTCCTGACCGGGATTTTCATCATAGGCAAGATGATGTATAAAAGGGAAACATCCGAAATCCTCTTCTTTGCAATGTATATCCATAAGTACTGCCGGAATGCGGTTCGCGCTGAACTGGTCCCTGAGTTTTTTATCCAGCAGGCCGCCTCCGATAATGCTTCCATCAACGGTGCATGAGCCTAAGATTGCCTGTACCTCCCTGGTCATTGTGGCCCTGTCTGAAACAGATACCGGCGTAATAATCAGGTTGTAATTATTTTTTCTGAGTTCCCTTGATATAACGTCAATTAAAGTCGCCAGGGCTGGGGATGTTATGTCCCTTGATATGCTGGCAAGCAGAAGGTTGATATTGAAGCTTTTGCCTGACGCAAGCGATTTTGCCGATAATTTAGGCTGATACTGAAGCTCTTCGGCAATAGCGATTATTTTTTCCCGGCTTTTTTCGCTCACGGGAAAATCTGTGGCGTTGTTCAAAACTCTCGATACGGTTGAGCGGTTTACTCCTGCGCGCCTCGCGATATCACGCAAGGTTATTCCCTTGCCTTTTTGTGCTTCTTTTATCATTAAATAACCTTTTAAAATCTTGATTTATGCTCCCTGCATCCGAATGCTGCATCCGGTTGCTTAAACATATATTATAATCAAAATGATTAAAAAAGCAAGAGCTTATAGAATTATTTTTTTACGTCTTCTTCCGTCAGTACCGCGTTGCGGAACCATACTTTTCCGGTTTTTTTACGGAAAAGCATGTAGTAACTGAGGGACTTTATGGGCTTTTCAGGAGTAAAAGAAAAAGAAGCCTTTTCCCAGTCATGAGTGCCTGTTTTGAATGCGGCTGTCACTCCGTATTTCTTTGTGTTGTCAGCGTATATTATATCCAGATATATGGAATAGTTCGCCGCGTCCGTTTTGCCGGAAACATTTTCAGCCTTGTTTTCAGCCGAAAATGATATGGGTTTTGCTTCCTTCTGATCAAGAACAAGCGTCTGAACAACGCCGCTCGCGTCCTGTTCCGTCTTATTTTCACAGGCAATTACGCCGTCAGTCCCTATGACGGTCGCGTCCTTGGTACCGTAAGGCTTCCATGTTTTTAAAAGATTTTTTACGGCAGCACTGTCTTCCGCCAAACCGCAAAAAGCGAAAGTTCCGATAATAGCAATAGCTCCCAATATTTTTCCCATGCTTTTCATAAAGCAAACCTTTCTCTCTGTTTCATATAATTATTGTACCCGGCGGACATAATCCACCCATATCAAACTAAATCATTATGAAAAAAAAATTCAACTCATTTATGAAAGAAAAACTGTCATTAATCCCAAATGTATAATAAACTTCCTCGAAAAATGATTTTAAACCATTATTTTATACTGTCCTTTCACTAAAAATGAGGTAATCAAAATGAACATGCTCCCAAAGGTCGGATATTTTAAAGTCGCGTCAATCTTCTCAATCGGCTTTCTGGCGTCGTTGTGTCTTTTCGCGGAAAACAAGGTGGAAAAGACATTGATAAAAGCCGGGACTGATAAGCCGGAAGCGATTTATCAGAAGGGCGAAAAGATAAAGTTCAATGTCCTGCTTATGGACGACAATAAGCCTCTTGAAGGGAAAAAACTCAATTACACTATCAAAAGAGATAAGGACGAAGCTCAAAGCGGTACTGTAGTTTCAAAAGCCGAACCCGTCGTTATTGAGACGGAATTGAAAGAACCCGGCTTTGCCCTCTGCACATTTTCTTGCGAAATCGAAAAAGGAAAAGTTATAAGAGGCACTGCAGGGGCCGCCGTTGACCCTTCGAACATAAAAGTAAGCCGCCCTGCTCCCGATGACTTTGACAAATTCTGGCAGGAACGCAAAGAAGAACTCGCCAAAGTCCCGATGAAAGTAACTATGGAACCCGTCGAAGTCCCCGCGGATATGAAAGGCAAAGTCGAATGCTTTGACATTAAAATAGACTGCGCCGGAGGAATGCCTGTTTCCGGTTATTTCTGCAAACCTGTAAATGCGGCAAAAGGCAGTCTGCCGGCACTGGTGTCGTATCACGGGGCCGGTGTCAGGAGTTCCAATAAACACTTCGGCTATGCTTCTCAGGGTATGCTCGCACTGGACATCAACGCGCACGGAATTGAAAATGGCAAACCCGCAAGTTTCTATCAGGAATTGAGAGGAGGAAAATTGAAGGGATATCCTTTCTTCAACAGCGATGACAAGGATAAAATATATTTCAAGGGCATGTTTTTGAGGCTGATAAGGTCTCTTGAGTTCATAAAATCACAGCCGGAATGGGACGGAAAAATATTGATAGTTACAGGAAGCAGCCAGGGCGGCGCTCAATCACTGGTAGCGGCGGGGATAGACCCTCAGGTAACACTGTGCATCGCGCATGTTCCGGCAATGTGCGACCATACCGGTATTCTGGCCAATCAGTCAAGCGGCTGGCCGCGTTTCATAAAAATGAAAGACGGAAAACCGGAAAATGAAAATATATTGAAGACCGTTCCTTATTTCGATGCCGCCAATTTCGCGTCCAGGATTAAAGCAGAGACACTGGTAACAGTGGGATTTATCGATACCACATGCGCCCCGACATCTGTTTATGCCGCTTACAATAACATCAAAAGCCTCAAAACGATTGTAAACAATCCTCTTTGCGCGCATGCGGTTTCTAAGGAAAGCGGTACCGAGGCATCAAAAAAAATCAATGAGCATTTACAAAAAATGAAATCTGCGAAATAATAAATTAAAGACAAGTTCCAGATTATGGCCGCTATAAAGTCTCCGATATAAAACAGGGCCCTGATTATATATGAAGATACTTGTAGTTGACGACAGTCTCTCTATGCGTAAAATAATAAGAAAGGAACTGGAAAAAGGTTCCTATGATGTAATAGAGGCAGTTGACGGTTCCGAAGCATTGCGCCTGGTTGTTTCAAACAGAGACATAGATTTGGTAACCCTTGATATCCAGATGCCCGGAATGGACGGCTTCAGAACATGCGAAGAACTTAAAAAAGAAAAATATCAGGGCATCTTCTCAAGTCATTCAGGAAAAAGCCTTCCAATACTTTTCATAACCGCCAATGATTCTCTTGAAGACAGGCAAAAAGGCTTTGAGTTGGGCGCTACTGATTTTATCGGCAAAGACTTTATCGAAACCGAACTGCTTGCCGCCGTCAATAATATACTCAAGCCCAGCAGAAAGCTGGAAAATCTGCATGCCCTCATTGCTGAAGACAGCGAGCTTTGCCTCAGAATGATCAGTGACGTACTCAAACAGCAGGGGGTTATAACAGAACTGGCCCCCAACGGCATGGTCGCTTATGAGATAATCAAGGCAAATCCTCATAAATTCGACATGATAATCACCGACTTTCTGATGCCTGAAATGAATGGCATGGAATTTATTCTGAAAATCCGCAAGGAACTCGGCCTGAATGAAATACCCATAATAGTTCTTTCCGGGGCTTACGATGAGGTAAACCAGATAGACATCTTTAAAGGAGGCGCGACAGATTATATCAATAAGCCTTTCATCAAGGAAGAACTGCTCTCACGTATAACCGTGCATCTTGAAAGGGCACTCTTCAACAAAAGTCTAAAGAAAAGCGTGCTTGAGCTTAAAGAAAGAAATAAGGAAATTCTGGAAAGCAAAGAAAAAATAGAAGGAATACATAATGAACAGAAGGAGCTTCTCCATGTCCTCTGTCATGACCTTGTGAACCCTTTTGGTTCCATTCTGGGAATCACGGAGATTTTCGACACTTTTCCGGATGAACAGGATATCCTTAAAGAACAAATCGTAAAATCCGCGGAGAACGGCCTTGAGATAATAGACATGGTAAGGAAAATGAGGGCCGTTGAGGAAAAAAAACTGAAATGGCATCTGCTTCCGGTAAATCTCAAGGACGCTCTGGATGAATCTTATATGATGCTGAGAAAAAAATTTACGGATAAAAAGATAATATTTGAACTCGACTTTGACAGCACTGTTTCGGTCATGGCCGAGACTACTTCGCTTATAAATTCCGTATTCAATAATATTCTTACAAATGCCGTGAAATTTTCATATCCCGGTTCAAAAATAACTGTACGCGCCGACAGAAAGGAAAATAATTTCATTGCCGTTTTAATAAAGGATACTGGCATAGGCATGTCTCACCGCCTTTTGCAGGATATTTTCAATATCAACAAGGCAACCAGCAGGGAAGGCACTTCCGGCGAGACAGGGACCGGCTTTGGAATGCCGCTTATCAAAAAATTTATGGAAACATACGGCGGTAGCATTGAAGTCTTTTCCAAAGACGAAAAAACAAGCCCGAAAGACCACGGGACTACCATAAAACTCCTCTTCAAGGCTTAACTGAATATCATCTTTTTTCCTCTTTATCCGCATGAGATATAAAATATTCCATTTTTTTATGTATATTACACTATCATAAAGAAAAATTACGGAACTTTGCTATGCCCGGATTTAAAATATACACAAGCAACAAGGCTGATATTCTTGCGGAAAAACTCTCTGAAACTCTCAGGGAAAATCCTCTTTCGCCCCTAGAGAAGGAAACCGTAATTGTTCAGAGCCAGGGCATGGAACACTGGCTGAGGCTGAGAATTGCGGCGGCAAACGGGATATCCGCCAACATTGATTTTCCTTTCCCGAAAGCTTTCATATACGGGATTTTTAAGGAGATTGAGGACCTCCCCGAAATATCGCCATTTTCTCCGGAGGCCATGACATGGACTTTAATGAAGATACTGCCTGAACATCTGGAAAACAGAGGTTTTGAAATTCTTAAAAATTATCTTGACGGCGACAGGAACGGAATTAAATCCTATCAGCTTTGTTCGAGAATAGCCGGACTTTTTGACCAGTACCAGATATACCGTCCGGATATAATAATGATCTGGAATTCAGGCGGAATAATGCCGGAGGATTTTCAACACGCCATCTGGCAGTCGGAGCTCTGGCGTCAGATATCTTCGGAAAACAGCCCCGTTGATCAGGCATCCCTTAAAAACAATCTCATAATAAAACTTAATGACGGCTTTTTACTGAAAACCTTAGCGCCGCGCATTTCAATTTTCGGCATCTCAACCCTGCCGCCTTATTACATTGAAATATTCGAAGCTCTTTCATCTCAAACTGAAATTAATTTTTTCTATCTCAATCCATGCATGGAATTCTGGGGTGACGGGCTTTCCGCCAAGGGAATCGAATACCTGAAAACCCTCGGCGCTCCTGATGAGGACCTCCATCTTGAAACCGGCAATCCGTTGCTCTCATCCATGGGTAAAAGCGGCATGGAGTTTTTCAACTCCCTTCTTAACGGAGCTGCCGAAAACGTATGGGAGGAATTCACGGGCCCCGGCACGGACAGGATGCTCTCATGCATACAATCCGATATTCTGAATCTCAGAAACAGAAAAAGCGGTGAAAAAGCCGTACTGACGCCAGGGGACAGAAGCATTCAGGTACATTCATGCCACAGCCCTCTGAGGGAACTCGAAATTCTTTATGACAATCTGCTTGATACATTTGAAAATTCCCCAGGCATTCTCCCTTCCGAGATTGCCGTCATGATGCCGGACATTTCAAAATACGCTCCTCTGATAGAAGCTGTTTTTGACAATCCTGAAAATGAAAAACTCAGGATACCATGGAGCATCGCCGACAGGAACATAATCGAAACAGGCAGGCTTGCGGAAACGCTTCTGCAATTCCTTGAAACTGTTCAGGGCCGTTTCTGCGCCTCTGACGTGCTGGACCTGCTTTCCTCTGAAATTATCCGCTCTAAATTCGACTTCTCCAGCGACGACATGGACAGAATAAGGACATGGATTTCCGAAACGCGGATAAGATGGGGTGCCGATGCTGATTTCAGAGTGGAACTCGGCTTTCCGGGGTTCAGCGAAAACACCTGGAGGCACGGACTGGACAGAATGCTTTTAGGCTACGCCGCCGCCGGGCAGGAAAATAAATTTCTATTTCAGAGCATCAGTCCTTACGACAGAATAGAAGGCGATTCTTCCAAGACGCTCGGCTCACTCGCAAAATTTCTTGATATGCTTTTTCATCATTCGCGCGCCGTTAAAGGGCGGAATTCACTGAAGGACTGGGCACAGCTGCTTTGCCGCATAGTGGATGACATCAGCGACCGGGCCGATGAAGAAGCCGTTCAGATCAGAAAGATTTTTTCTTCAGAGGGCCTTTTGAAATTTTCCGAAATATCGAATTTTAAAGATGAAATTTCGATAGATGTCGTAATCACATATATAAGAAACGCCTTCGGGAAAATCCCGCAGGGACGCGCCTTCATCAGAGGAGGCGTTGTCTTCTGCACCATGCTGCCCATGCGGAATATACCTTTCAAAGTAATATATCTGCTCGGCATGAATTGCAGGGACTATCCCGGGAATTCGCTGAAAACCGGATTTGACATGATGGAAAAAAAGAGAAGGCCCTGCGATCATTCCAGAAGGCTTTCCGATAAATACCTTTTTCTGGAAGCAATACTTGCCGCTGAAAAAAAATTGGTGATAAGTTATATCGGACAGAATATCAGGGACAATTCCGAAATACCGCCTTCATCGCTTGTCGAAGAACTGCGCGATTATATCAGGGAATCTTTCATTTCGGAAGGCGAAGATATTTTAATTAAACATCCCCTGCAACCTTTTAGTCCGACGTATTTCGAGAAAGATACGGGACTCTTCAGTTATTCGCGCGGAAATTTTGACGCCGCTCGCAAAACAATAGAAAAAAAACGCGTTAAAAAGTTTTTCATATCCTCTCCCATATCCGGCCCTCTTCCTGAAAAACATTCCAACGTCAGCCTTCGGAATTTAAGCAGATTTTTCAAAAGCCCATCCGAATATTTTCTCAAAAACAGGTTGAGGATTTATCTGGAAGACAGGGACATGATTGAAATCGGTGATACTGAACCTTTTGCTCTGGACGGCCTGGACAAATATCTTATCAGAGAAAATATTCTTCAGGCCCTGCTTTCAGGAAAGGGCCCGGATGAATGCCGCAGAATGATTATGGCGGAGGGAGTTCTTCCCCACGGGCAAAGCGGAGAGGCCGAATATATCGCGCTGGAAAATGAAATAACAGGCTTTCACGAAAATCTGAAGGGCTTTATTGACGGCGGAAAAATGCCGATACGTGAATTTGAATTTCAGCATGAGGGAATACGTCTCTATGGCAGGCTTGAAAATATTTTTGCGAAGGGACAGATTTTTTTCAAATCATCGCGCATGAAAACGGCTGACAGGCTTCACGCCTGGATACATCATCTGGCCTTGTCATGCATGAAAAGCAAAGAAGAAAAAACTTACTGTGTATCCCAAAATGAAACTCTCGAATATCCCGGAATAAAAGCCTCAGAGGCTGAAAGCGAATTAAAAAAACTTATCGTGTTTTACAGGAACGGCATGAGTTTCCCACTGAAATTTTTCCCTGAGATATCATGGGAAGCGCTTTCTTCAAACGATGATGTCTCCGCTCTGGAAAAGGCCATGAAAAAATGGAACGCAAATCCCAGATTTTCCTACAGTCTGGAATCTGAAGATGAATATATCGTCTTATGCTTCGGGGATGAAACTGTTCCTATCGATGGAGAATTTCTTCATGTAAGCCGTGAAATACTGGGGGAACTTGTCAATCGCGCCAAGACGGCGGGAGGGAACGCGGATGAATGATTTCAGGATATTCGATTTGACAAAAGTCCCTCTGGAAGGAGGCGCATTCCTGATAGAGGCGAGCGCCGGAACAGGCAAAACTTACAACATCGCGAATCTGTTTCTGCGCCTTGCTCTGGAAAAAGAAATGGAAGTCGGGAAAATACTCGTAGTAACCTATACCGAAGCCGCCACCGACGAATTGAAAAACAGGATAAGGGAAAACCTGATAAAAGCCTCGGAACCGGCAGGCACTGGAGACACTTTGCTTAATGGTATTATCGAAAAATCCAGGAGCGTTCACGGAGAAGGAAAAACCGCCGCCCTCCTGAGACGCGCCATCGTCAATTTCGATGAAGCGGCCATTTTCACAATTCACGGGTTTTTCAAAAAAGTGCTCAGTGAAAATTCATTTGAATCCTCGATAACTTTCGATACCGAACTGGTCGCTGACCAGGAGGACATAATAAAGGAAACCGTGGATGATTTCTGGAGAATGAATTTCACCGCCTCTCATCCTCTGCTCCCGGCGGAAATGAAAAAACATAATCTGGACAGGGCCGCTCTTCTCCGCTTTGCTGAAACTTTAATTTCAAAACCCCTCATCAAATTGCTTCCCGGCAAATCCGCCATCGATGAAAATGTTCTTACAGGTATTTTTGAGGATATCCGCAGTGAATGGAAAAAATGCCGGAACGCGGTAAAGGAAATTTTCGATAACTCCGCAAAACTGAAGATGAGCCAGAACAAAGATTTATATAAGGACACAGCGCGTGAAATATATCTCGCACACATGGACCTCTGCGCTGCTTCCACTCCTTCTTATGAGGCCATTAATTCCATCAGGATGTTCGCGTCGTCAACCATTGCCGGAGCTATTCTGCAGGGGCGCTCAAAGGAAAAAATTTTACCGCCCGAACATTCCTTCTTTGAACTCTGCGAAAAGTTCATCAGAGCTGAAAAGGAATATATCGTCCATGTCAAAATTCAATTCCATAAGTTCATAATGGAGGAATTTTACAGGAAGAAAACAGACAGCAATGTCCAGTCTTTCGATGACCTTCAACTGAACCTTTATAAAGCTCTGAAATCCGTCAGCGGCACGGGACTTGCCGGGGCTGTAAGAAAAAAGTATGCGGCTGTGCTCATTGACGAATTTCAGGACACTGATCCCATGCAGTACAGTATTTTCAATTCTATTTTCGGAGATGGCGGGGCCCCGTTGTTTTTCATAGGCGACCCGAAACAATCGATATATGAATTCCGCGGCGCCGATATTTTCTCCTACATGAATGTCTCGGAAAATATAGCGGAGGCAAACAGATATACATTATCCACAAACTGGCGTTCCGAAGAAGGCCTGGTAAAAGCGGTGAATTCAGCATTCGGCTCTCTGGCCAATCCCTTTGTTCTCGGACATTCCATATCCTATAATCCCGTCTCAGCCTCCTCTGAAAGCAAGGGAAGCAAAGCCCCTTTTATGACGGATGGGACCGGCAATGAAAATATGGTAATGTGGTTTCTGGAAAACAGGGACGGAAAAAGAAAATATACAGGCAAGGAAGAAGCCGGAGAAAGAGCGGTAAAAGCTGTCGCTTATGAAATTTCACGGCTTCTGGAACTCTCTGACAACGGCAGGGCCATGATAGGCGGCAAACCCCTTGCGCTATCGGACATAGCCATACTCAGTACGCAGCATGATGAGGCGCGCGCCATGAAAAAGGCCCTGGACAAAATCAATATTCCTTCGACCCTTCAGAAAGTCGGAAATGTGTTTCACAGCCCTGAAGCCTCTGAAATAAGAAGATTTCTTCTCTCCGTCTCGTGTCCGGGAAATATCATATATCTCAATACCGCCCTTTCCGGTCCGTTTTTCGGAATTGACGCGGAAGCGTTGTCGGAACTTCTTGAAAATGACGCAAAACATGAGCAGTATGAAGATTTAATCCGGAATTTTGCCGAATACAGCGAGATATGGAATTCCAAAGGCTTCATCAGTATGTTCAGGCATTTCATGCGCAAATACGGGATACGGGCAAAACTGCTTTCTCTTCCCGAAGGAGAACGAAAGCTCACCAACACACTTCATCTGGCGGAACTGATACATCAGGCAGCGGTTAATAATTCTTTAGGAGTAAACGGCTTACTTGACTGGCTGAATAAGAAAATGAACGATACCAGCACCCCGGAGGAAAATGAACTGCGGCTCGAAAGGGACGAAAAAGCAGTCCGGATAATAACGGTTTTCAAGAGCAAAGGCCTTGAATATCCGATTGTCTTCTGTCCTTTCATGTGGCGGAAAAGCATAGACGGCAAAGTAAACGGCGACTATGTCTTTCATGAGAACAACGAAACTTTCATGAATATCATGCCCTCTGAAGGAGACAGCCACCTCCTTAGACTTTCATTGAAGGAAAGGCTTTCCGAATACATGAGACTGCTCTATGTCGCGCTCACACGCGCCAGAAACAGGGTTTATCTCGTCTGCGGAAAAATAGGGAGAAAATCTTTAAGTTCCCTGGATTATTTATACTCCGGAATTGAAGGGGAAACAGACGCGGATGAATTGCTTGACAGCATGGACGGGCTTCAGGAAAATGAAATACTTTCGAGAATAGAGAAATTGGCGAAAGATACCGGACAATGCCTGAAAATATTTGACGCGCCCGATATTGAAACAACACCTTATATTCCTGTTACTGAGCTTCCGCCCGATTTATTTATGAGGGAGTTTCATGGAGGCATAGCCTCGGACAACGGGATAGCCAGTTTCAGTTTTCTGAGCGCAGGAGAACACGCCGGACACTTTGACGAAAACGGAAAAGACGCAGGAGACGAGGCAGACGCTACAATACCGGATGAGATGGATACTGAAGAAATTCAGAGCGGTTTTTTACTTTTCCCGAAAGGCCCTGCCGCCGGAAGATGCGTACACTCTATTTTTGAAAAAATGGATTTTTTTATAAAGGACAAAGCTCTCGAATCAAAGCTTGTCGCGGAAACCCTTGCCCTTCACGGGATGGGCGCTTCTTCCACTGAAAACATTTTGTATGAAGAATACGTTCATGAGATGCTGGACAAGGTGCTGGACTCAGAGCTTGACGGGTTCACATTGAGGGATATTAAGAACGAAAACCGCCTCAATGAACTGGAGTTTTATTATCCCATCAGAAAAATAAGCTCTGAAACGCTTTCATCTCTTTTCCGCGAAATACCAGCCTTTGAAAATTCTGAATTCCCCTCCAGAATTGAGGAACTGGACTTCTCGCCGGTACAAGGCTACATGCACGGCTTCATCGACATGCTTTTCAGCCATGCAGGTAAATATTATATTGTCGATTGGAAAACAAATCACCTCGGAAAAAGCCGCAATTATTATTCCTCAAAAAATATTAGAAAAAACATGGAAGCCTCCTGTTACATCCTTCAGTATTACATTTACACGCTGGCTGTTCATAAATATCTGAATTCAAGAATAACAGGCTATGATTACACGCGGGATTTCGGAGGCGTGTTCTATCTTTACGTCCGCGGCATGGACCCGCGGCTGAAAGAAAGTGGCATTTTTTATGACAGACCGGACCGGGAAACAGTAGAAAGAATGGATTCCGTTTTCTGCGTGTGAGTTTCTTCAGCTGTCCATATTTTCAGTATGCTTGAGGATGACGGAAATAATTTTTCTTTTATCAGCTTTCTGGACGATGGCGATAATATCTTTTTCTATTTTTATTTCCTCTCCGGCATTGGGGATTCTGCCAGTGACAGAACATATATAACCGCCGATAGTGGCGATATCATCGCCTTCGGGAATTTCCGCGTCAAGAAGTTCATTTACTTTTTCGATGGGTGTCCTGGCGCCCATTGAGAGGGAACCGTCGGGCAGGAAAACTGGTTCTGGATCGACATCCTCCTCTGTATCGTATTCATCCTTTATTTCACCGACTATGTTTTCAATGATATCCTCAAGAGTTACGATACCGGATGTTCCGCCGAATTCATCAATGATTACGGCAAAATGTTTTCCTGTTTTCTTGAATTCATTGAGGAGATCACCTACCGCCTTGGAGCCTGGAATGAATATAGGCTTATGGGAAAGTTCGCTGAGTTTTTTATTTCTGACATCAATAAAGTCTTTGGCATAGATAATACCTTTTATTTCATCGATACTTTCTGAATATACCGGTATGCGGCTATAACCGCTCTCCACGAATTTATCTTTTGTCTCTTCGATGGATACGGTATCAGGCAGAGCGACTATATCGATTCTGGGGGTCATTATTTCTTTTACCGGCACGTCATCGAGATTGAAGATGCCCCTTATCATGCGCTTCTCATCCTCTTCAATGGCTTTCACCTCATCCTCATTACTGATGCTGTCGATAAGGGACATGATTTCATCTTCAGCTGTGGCGACATCATTATTATCGGGGTTTGTCTGCCACCTTTCGATTTTATCATCGACTTTTTCCATAAGAAAAATAACAGGGAAAAAAACAGTATATCTCATGATGTTGATAAGCGGCAGTGTAATTCTGAGAATAAGTATATCGAAACGAAAAAGGAGGAATCGTGTTATGGTTTCGGCAACAATTATCAGGATGAAAATTTTGAAAGCGACAAAAAACGCCATCAGCACCGGAGATATGTCATTGGGCCCGATGGAAAAAAGAGCGAAAGCGAATGTCGCCATCAAGGCTATGAAAAAGAGGATGAGGATCTTAAAAACAATATCATATTCCTTGCGGTGTTCTATCCATTCGTCAAGTTTTTCGGCAAGCTGTCTGTTTTTCGCCACAACCCGTCTTACTCTGCCGCCGCTTAACTGAAAAAGCGCCTCCCATGCGGACATAAACCACAGGAAAATAACGAACACCACACAAAATATCTGTAACTCTTCACTCATCTGCTTTTATACTTCTTAAAACTTGTTAGCATGTCTGTATATATTTCTCAATCCCTTTCTAGTCAACAAAACAAATATAATCCCATATCGTCACGAAGAAGCAGTCGTCTTTCCTCTTCAATACGCTCGTCCGCCAATTCCTGTCGTCGCGTCTGAACGGCAAAATAGGTTTGGCCCCGCGCAACAATCTCCTTTTTCGGATCTGCGTTCTGAATAACGAGGTAGCACGCATAACGAGAGAGCAATGTAGCCTCAATTTCCCGGGTTGCGCCGCTTCCTATTTCGACCATTTTGCTGATGTCAGCAAAATGGTCTTCAATACGATGTCCACTGTTGAAACAGGCGAGACGTGCCCTCCCTCCGGCTTCGCAATTTCTTTCGCCATTATCTTTCCTCAGTTTTTGCCGATGCTTATCTCTATGCCTGTTTCCTTTATTTTTCATCAGGCAAATGCTTCGGCTTCGATATTCCGAATATAATCCACAGGCAGAAAAGAGCAACTATAAACAAGTCTTTCCATCCCCGAAGATATCGTCAAAGCGGAATTTTTCCTTCAGCTTTCCGATAATTCTTTTCTCCTCTTTTCTCATATTTTTTCTTTTTGATTCCTCCAGGTCATCTTCGCCGGCTATGTGAAGGGCGCCATGAACAACATAAAGGACAAGCTCATCCGCGAAAGAACTTGTTTTTCTCCTGCGCGCTTCCTCAGCGGCCTTTTCAACGCATATTATTATATCCGCCGCAGTATCTCCGTAAGAATCAGTCGACCTATAGTCAAAGGAAATTACATCTGTTACGCCCTGATGTCCAACAAAATCTGAATTAATCCGTGATATAGTCGCGATATCGACAAAAGAAAAAGACATTGACTGTCCGTCTGAAACTTCATTAAGTCCGCTCAGTTCTATTATTTCCGAGAGAAGGCCTTTAAGTAGATTCCTGTTCGGTGGCGGATACTTTTTTTGCTGCCATGAATAAGTCGTCTTCATCTTCCTCATTGTTTTCGTCCTTAGGATATGCTATGCGTCCGTGAAGCATGGTGGAAAGCGTTTTTACAAAACTCTCTCTGACCTTTGCCAGTTCGCCGAAAGTCAATTCAGCGTCGTCCAGCTGCCCGTCCCTGATTCTTTTTCTGAATATTTCCCAGACAAGCGCGTCAATTTTATTCGGGGTCGGTTTCTGCAAGGTCCTGGAAGCGGCTTCGCAGGCGTCAGCCAGACTTACCAGCACAACTTCCTTTTCTCTGGGCAGAGGACCGGGATATCTGTACTCCTGTTCTTCTATCGGTATGTTTTTATCCGGGTTTTCATCTACAGCTCTTTTGAAGAAATAATAAACCAAATCTGTACCGTGATGCTGTTCGATGGCTTCCCTGATTACTTTGCGGAGCTTGTTTTTAAGGGCCATATCAACGCCTTCCTTGACGTGATTGAGTATGATAAGGCTGCTCATGCGCGGATGCAGTTCCTTATGCTTGCTTTCGCCGGCAATATTATTTTCCGTGAAATATTCGGGTTTGGAGAGCTTTCCTATGTCATGAAAAAGAGCGCAAACCCTGGCTTTTATGGGGTTGGCCCCGATTTCCTGAGCGGCCTGTTCAGCCAGAGTGGAAACCATAATGCTGTGATGATAGGTGCCGGGGGCTTCAAGCTGAAGTCTTTTTAGAAGCGGATGGTTGTAATCGCAAAGAGTAAGCAGTGTCATATTGGTGCTTACCTGAAAAAGTGATTCAAAAATGAAAAGCAGTATCAGCGCCAGTACCGCCGTAAGGAAACCGTTAAGTACGGAAATTCCGGCAGTCCAATATATGATTTTGGGAGTTTCCCTCACTTCCCAGAAAAAGGATATATCCATGATTATAAGGGTCAGAGTTACCGACATCAGGGCCCTTATGAAAAAAGACCTGTAATTGGAAGAGTGCCTTACAAAAAAACCGGATATACAGCTTATAAAAAGCCCGTCCATGAGAAGGTTAAAAGAGTTATCCAGCATTATTGCCGTAATTATTGATACGAAAAGCCCCCCATAAACAGCGGCCCTCAGACCGATAAGGGCGGAAATAAGTACGGAAAGCAGAGCGATAGGAACGAGTTTCATTACTATTATCGGAGGTATATCGAAATCGGAACTGAAAACATTGAAAAATTTTACAACTGAGTAGTTGATCAGTATGCATAATATGGCGGCAAAGGCAATGAGCCATATTTTCTGGTTGCTTTTTATCACCTCAGGATGTACATGGTAGAGGTAAATACCCGTTATCACCATCATGAAAAGCGAGATAAGAGAGCTTCTCAAAAGCTGTCGCCAGAAATTCACTGAGGCAGTCCTTGATTTCAAATCTTCTTCGTAAAGTTTAAGCCTCCTGATGTCTTCCTTTTCAACAATCTGGTCTCTTGTAATTACGGGCTGGCCTTTTTTTATGACGAGCATTACAGGGGGTGCGCTTGCCTCGGCGGCTTTTCTGTTTTCCGCAGTGATTGCCTCATTATAAACAAGATTACCCTTTTCCCCGATAATAAAAGAAGTGATTTTCACAAGGGCTTTTCTTAAAGCCTCCTTGCTGCCGGGGGAAAAATATTTTATTGTTTCCTCGGCAACTTTTTCCGCGGACTCGGAAGGAGTCGGGGTATTGGCGAGAATGAAAACTTCCTTTATTATTCTGTCCTTGGTATCGATGATCCTGATTTTCCGTCCATAAGGCTGACTGTCTTTTTCCTTCTGACTTATGATGCCGGCTTCCAGTACATCCGTCAGCTGCCCCATATAGTTACGCTGCTGTTCAGGGCTCTGCGCCAGCTGTACAAGTTCCGATATATGGTTTTTGTCAAAACTGCCGATAAATTTTGAAATTTTACTGTCGTCTTTGGGAATATACGCCTGGCCGCCTTTTTCGAGAATGGCCCTTTTCTGTATTTCATCGAAAAGGTCTTTGGATATGACTGAAGCCTCTTTTATGCTTTCCGGATTCGTTTTATAAAAGAGTGGAATAGAAGCTTTCGCGGCATCGCGCTTTTCCTTTGTCTGTTCGACATCCTCATATTCGAACTGAAAATCGGCAAAGATTGAAACAGGGGACCTTTGAAGCGGAACGAGGGAAATGGATATGATTTTCGGGTTTGGTATTACAAGCACAAGTACGCAGACACACCATACAACGGCAAGTATGAAAATACCGAGAAGCCTGGAACGTTCCGCCAGTGAGCTGAAAGTTTCATTGGACTTCAGCCTCCTGCGCGAGCCGATCAGACCTTTTCTGCCCATTTCGCGCTGTTTCCATTTTTTTGAGATAAATGAACGTATTGATGAAAACATTTTTTACAGCCCGTCTTTCATGTTGTGATAAGCGTTTACTATTTTTTCCACGAGAGGACTTCTCACCACGTCTTTTGTCGTAAATTTGCATATTCCTATTTCAGGTATATCGCCTAGAATGCGAGTTGAATGCAAAAGTCCCGAAATCTGCTTCTCGGAAAGGTCCGTCTGCGAAGGGTCGCCCGTAATGACACAATGCGAATTGAAACCAAGCCTCGTCAGAAACATCATCATCTGGTCCGCGGTAGTATTCTGAGCCTCGTCAAGAATAATGAAGGCGTTGTTCAGGGTACGCCCTCTCATAAAGGCGAGAGGCGCGACTTCTATGATATTTTTCTGTATCAGCGAAGCGGCTTCCTCGAACTCCAGCATGTCATAAAGCGCGTCATAAAGAGGCCTGAGATAGGGGAGTATTTTCTCTTCAAGGGTACCCGGCAGAAAGCCCAGGCTTTCCCCGGCCTCCTTGGCTGGCCTTGTGAGAATAATCCTGTTGAACTTGCCCTCAAGCAACTCTGAAACCGCCATTGCCATCGCAAGATATGTCTTGCCGGTACCTGCCGGGCCTATACCGAAAACAAGGTCTTTGTCTCTTATGCTCCTGATATATTCAAGCTGCATCTTCGTTCTCGCGGTAATGTCTTTCTTTCTCGGGCTGACCTTTATTCTCTCCGCGAAAAAAAGCTCCAGCTCATTTTCTTTTCTGTTTTCAAAAGCTGAAAGAATGTGTTCAAAATCCCTCTGGTCAATACTGCGTGGGTTCAGGCGGTGAACACGAAGAAGCTCATCCAGGAATTTCGCCGTCTGTCCGGCGGCGGCTTTGTTGTCTGAAATAACCTTTATCCATGAATCCCGGGCTACAAGCCGTACCGACATTCTCTTTTCAGCTTCTTTGAGGTTCTTCTTCAGATTTCCCGCAAAAACAGCATTCAGAACGTCCCAGCTTTCAAAATAATATTTTTCCTCTTCTTCAGGCATTTCAGAAACAGGTTATCATTTAAGGGGAGGGATACGGAGTTCCATCCCGGGTTTAATACTTGCAGGCGTAGGGAGAATATTTTTATTGGCCTCATATATAAGCTTCCACTTCGCGCTGTCTTTATAGAATTTTTTGGATATGCTGAACAATGTATCACCCTTTGCCGCTTTATAAACAGTTGGAGAAACTGGAACGGATGCCGGGGCTTTTGAAAATTTCACATTTTCGGATTCCGGCGCTGACATACCTGGTTTCCAGTCGCTGTAATTCTCTTTGACGCGCTTTTCCCATTCAGCCTGACTGCTGACAGGGCCGGATGAAACATCGCTTCCGGTTTTACAACCGTTCATGAAACAAACGAGAGTTACTGTAAGGAAAAGCGAAATCGAGAACAAAAGATATCTCATTATCGTTTGCCTTCACAGGTTATTCGAATTTTTTGACTATCACTACTCCGTTATGTCCGCCAAAACAGAGATTTATATTTACAGCCGCTTTGATTTTAATTTCCTTTGCGGTGTTCGGAGTATAATTCAAGTCGCATTCAGGATCGGGATTTTCGTAATTTATGGTTGGCGGTATGACCCCTGTCTCCAGCGCCTTTATGCAGGCGATTGTTTCAATGGCCCCCGCGCATCCCAAGCCGTGTCCCGTGGTCCCTTTTGTACTGCTTATCGCCACTTTATGGGCGTAATCGCCCAGTGCGGCCTTTATGGCTTGAGTTTCAAATTTATCGTTGAGCTCAGTGCTTGTGCCGTGCGCGTTTATATAGCCGATTTCTTCAGGATTGATACCGGCATGCTTCATTGCCATTTTTATAGCTCTTGCCGCGCCATCGCCTCCGGGAGAAGGAGATGTTATATGATATGCATCGCCTGTAGCGCCGTAGCCTATTACTTCGGCAAGTATATTGGCGCCTCTCTTTTTCGCGTGTTCAAGCTCTTCGAGTATAAGCACACCGGAACCTTCAGCCATTACAAAGCCGTCCCTGTCCCTGTCAAAGGGCCTGCTCGCATGCAGAGGATCGCTGTTTCTCTGGCTCATAGCCTTCATGGAACAGAAACCGGCAAAACCGAGAGGTATGATTGTAGCTTCCGCCCCGCCGGTAATCATTATGTCAGCGTCATCCCTCTTGATGATCCAGAAAGCCTCGCCTATGGAGTGGCATGCCGTGCCGCACGCTGTTACAGCGGCCATATTGGGGCCCTGAGCGCCGTAACGCATCGACAGAGACCCGGAGGCCATATCAATAATCATCATAGGTATGAGAAGAGGCGATGTTCTGGAAGGCCCTCTCTCATGGAGAATGCGGCATTGTTCCTCGAGAGTCTTAAGTCCGCCTATACCGCTTCCGACCAGAACGCCGACGCGAGGGGCGTCAATGGCGCTTCCACGAAGTTCCTGAGGCAGGCCCGCCTGTTTCATAGCCTCATCCGCCGCGCCTACGGCATACTGGCAGAAAAGGTCCAGCCTCTTGGCGTCTTTGACGGTCATGTAGTTTTCAACATTAAAGCCCTTGACTTCCCCGCTTATCTGTGTACGGAATTCGGCGGCATCGAACCTTGTAACAGGCCCTATTCCACATTTACCGTTGATAAGAGAACTCCAAAAGTCAACTACATTGTTGCCGACGCAGGATATAACTCCAGTGCCTGTAACAACTACCCGCCTCTCATTCATCAATCACCTCTTTGCTTTAACACAAAAAAAGGGTCACTCCAAAGAAATGAAATGACCCGCAGCTGTAAACTGAAAAGCAACTCAAGCTTTTTGCTTTTCTTCAATATACTTGATAGCTTCGCCTACTGTAGTCATTTTTTCGGCGTCTTCATCCGGGATATCTGCCCCGAACTCTTCTTCCAAAGCCATAACCAGTTCGACCTGATCGAGAGAGTCAGCTCCGAGGTCCTCGATGAATTTCGCATCATCGGTTACCTGATCTTCTGATACACCAAGCTGTTCAACCACAATTTTTTTAACTTTTTCTCTGATTGAAGACATTTTAGGATTGCCTCCTGTTTTGTTTGTTTTTAATAGATAATAACTTAAGTTTTACACTTCCACTTTGTCACTAAGACTGCATTACAATGCGGCACTTTTTCTAAAAATCAAATTGTTTTTTATTATTGCCGCTAAAAAAAAATAATTACATCAAAAGCCCTCCATCAATGTTTATTACCTGTCCCGTTACATAATCCGAATCAGGGGAACACAAAAAGTAAACCACGTTGGCTACATCTTCCGGCGTTCCCGCTCTCTGCAATGGAATTACTGTCATAAAAGCGTCTGTGGCTTCCTTTGAAATCTGTTTTGTCATATCCGTGAGAATATAGCCGGGCGCTACCGCATTCACATTGATGCTTCTTGACGCGAATTCCTTTGCCGATGTTTTAGTAAGGCCGATTACACCCGCTTTTGACGCGGAATAATTTGCCTGTCCCGCATTCCCCATACGTCCGACAACCGACGCGATATTGACAATTTATTCCGCGTCAAAAGCGGGCATCGGCCTTGCGACGGCCTTTGTAAAATTGAACGTACCTTTAAGGTTCACGTTTATGACCGCGTCCCAGTCGCTTTCAGACATTCTCATTATGAGGGTATCTTTCGTTATTCCAGCGTTATTTACAAGAATATCGAGTTTCCCGAATTTCTCAATTACAGCCTTGACTGTGTTCTCCGCTTCGTCAAACTTAACTACGTTCGCGCTGAATGCCGCCGCCGTGTAACCTTTTTTCTCAAATTCGCTGACTGTCGCCTGAGCGGTTTCCAGCAGAATATCGACAACAGCTATTGAAGCGCCTTCCGCGGCGAGCCTCTCCGATATCGCTTTTCCAATTCCTCTGGCGCCGCCGGTAACCAATGCCACGCGACCTTTAAGTCTTCCTTCACAACAGCTCATAATTCGCATCCTTCATTATATTGTTATGAGTTAGCAAAATTCAATATGTTTTCCATATTGCCTATATTATATGTCTTAATATCCTTATTAATCCTTCTAACCAGACCTGTAAGAACAGCTCCCGGACCAAATTCTATCACGGTATCCGCTCCCGATGCCGTCAGAGACTTGACGCAATCTTCCCAGCGGACGCTTCCGGCAACCTGTTCTATAAGATTTTTTATTATTTCAGCCGTATCGTTTACAAGAGTGCCCGTGAAATTCTGCGCCACCGGCGAAAGCGGGGCATTCATAGGCACGGAATCCAGAACTTTTCCAAGCCTGTCCCCTGCGCTTTTCATAAGCCTTGAGTGATAAGCCCCGGCTACTTTCAAAGGTATTATTTTGCGGAAACCTTTTTCCTTGAGCATGCCCATGGCTTTTTCAACGCCCTGCCGGACACCGCTTATGACAATCTGCCCGGGACAATTGTAATTCGCTACGTCAATGCCGCATTCCGCGCATACCGACTTTATGATTTCAGGTTCTCCGCCCAGAACGCTTGCCATGGCCCCGTCGTTTTCCTTGCAGGCCTCGTCCATAAGTTCCGCCCTGCGCGCCACTAAGCGGAGGCCGTCCACAAAACTGAAAACCCCCGAAGAATAAAGCGCCGCGAATTCTCCAAGGCTTAAACCGCCGTTTCCGCTCTCCTTGATATCCGGGTATTTTTCCTTAAACGCGGCGAGACACGCTACGCTTGTGGTATATATCGCAGGCTGACAGTAACGGCTTTCCGTAAGTTTTTCTTCAGGCCCGTTAAAACAAATCTCGCTTATAGACCACCCAAGGGCCTTATCCGCTTCCGCGAATATTTCAGCCGCCGCCGGGCTTTTTTCAAAAAGGTCCTTCCCCATTCCCACGAACTGGGCTCCCTGGCCCGAAAATACGAAAACTGCATTCATGGTATCATATCCCCTATGAAGATTTTACCGATGTATTTCCTTTTCAAGAGCCTTTAAAATAATGTCTTGTCCAATAATTGCAACTCCGGATGTTTCAAATCCATTTTTAAAACCACGAAATATACAAAAATATGAGGCTTATTTAAAAAAAATCACAGGAAATGCCTTGGCTTTTCTGCGTGTAACTGTATTGTTTTCCCGTATGAATAACGATGAACAAAATCTCAAATCGCTTTCCATATTCCATAAAACAAACGGTAAAAGAAAGGTAAAAAATGATAAAAATACTTAAACTGTTTGCGATTATTCTATTCACTGCAGGCCTTTTATTTTCAGCATTGGCGATATTCGGCTTGTACATATTTTTCACCGCGCAGAACGAAAACCGTCTTCCCCCGGCAGGTGAATTCATCAACGGCCCCGATAACTTCTCATTTGCGGTGATATCCGACTCAGGCATGAGGGATGAACCGCTTGATTTGATTTTAAAGGATATAAAAACAAAAAACGTCAAGTTTATTTTCCATCTGGGCGACCAGGCAAGAAGCCTGACAATCAACCATTTTGAATACCTGCTCCAGTTCCTTGACGCCCGGCTTGGAGAAATCCCCTTTTACGCGGTGCCGGGCAATCACGATATAACAAAAAGCGGCACTACGAACACCCGTTCTTACAAACGCGCCTTCGGACAGATGAACTACTATTTCAGCTACGGCGACACTCTCTTCGTGATACTTAATACCGCGGACAGCCGTTTTGGGAAAAAACGGCAGATATGGCTTGAAAATACGCTGTCACTGTTAAGAAAGAGTTTCAAAAACTGTATTGTCCTGATGCATGTGCCCCCGGTAGATCCCAGGCCAAATGAAAATTACGCGATGTACAGTGATGCTGATGAATTGAAAAATATTCTCTCTAAATACAACATCAACTGCATCATCGCGGGCCATATACACGAATATAATGAAGGTGTTTTCGCTAAAATTCCACTTTACATCGTGCCGCCTTCAGGTCAGAAAATGCGCGGACACACTTTGAAATACGGGTATCTGCTCTGTAAAACAGGTAAAAATTCAAAGCCTGAAATAGAAAAAATAGACGTTACAAATAAGCGGGGACGCAACTATTTACTATCCATGCTTTCATCGGATTTGGATGGGATAAAATCAGCAATCATAGCTCTCTCATGCCTCATCACATCATTCATAGTGCTCTTTGCGGCCTTACTCGCTTCACATAAAAAGAAAAATTGACCCCCAGCCAGTCTAACTGTTCAGATACTCAAATAACGCGTCATAAATCAGAGACGAGTTCAACTTCAGGGATTTCAGGGTTTGATTGTCGGCATTCGCAGCCTCATAAAGGCTTTGCAGTTTTCTGAACATTTCGCATATCGCGTCTTTGTCGATATTTTTCTTTTCGGCTTTCGCTATAACCGCTTTTGCCGCCTGCAAATGCCACAACTGCATCTGTCCGGCTATGCTCCAGTTTAAAAGGATATCGCTTCTCCGTGGAGCTCGTGACGCAAAGCTGTTGAGCATATCTATACCTTTAACGATATTCTTCTCAGCTGTCTCTATATTTTCATGACGTTTTTTCCAGCGCTCATCTTTTGAGCTTTTCATTTTTTCTATGAGGTCTTTTATGTATTTCTTTGGAGCTGGAAGAGAGTCTTTAAGACTTGTCCACTGTATCCCGACCTGCTGCGAAGTGGTAAAGAGGAACGGTGTTCCTATAAGCTTAATCGCCTTGAAAAATTCTTCGGACTCTGTTCCGAAAATAAGCTTTCCGGCATTTTTCATGATATCGTCCGCTGATTTTCCGGGATTGGCGACGGAGGGAGACGCGAGGGCCAGCCACTGTTCCTGTGTTTCCAAACTATGCAGCCTTATCGCCCAACTGGTAACACAGGTCCCTGCAAGTCTGGAAGACGCTGCTTTGGCGGCGCACCCTATAATGTTGTCCGCGTGAACTTCGTGCCGTCCGCAGTAATTGCTGTCCCCGGCTGAACGCGATGAACTGCACAACACTACATCATAACCCGAATCTTTCAGAAAATCACTGGTATAAAAAGGATTGATTTTTCCGGTTCCCTTATTTATTATCTGGGGAAATTTTTTCAGGATACTTGCAGTTATGTCTTTTTTAGAAACAGCCCCGTCTCCCCATATACGGGCCATATCGCTGCCGGATGAAGCCCAGTAATTCCAGTCCCATATCAGGAAATCTCTGGATATGAAATCCATTTCTTCGGGATGATGCAGTATCATATCGCCCCATACGCCCGGCCTGACGCCCGCGTCAAATATCGGTTTTGAAATATCTTTTATGTGCTCGGCATAGAGTTTATTGCGGCCTTTTTTGTCGCAATACTTTTTACAGACAGGACATGAACCGAATTCATACGCCTCGTCCCCGCCGAGATGAAAAAACCTGATTTTACCGAAAAGCTCAAGATATTCCTTAATCCATTTTTTCAGGAACTTGCGGACTTCGGGCTTTGAAGTGCAGTAACAATCATGGCGTTTCGGGTTTTCCCTGAAGCTGTGATATTTCTTATGCAGAAGCACATATTCGCCATGCCCTATGGTCTGAAAAAGCGGTATCGGTTCAAGCCCCAGCTTTCTGGAATAATCGAGTATCCCTTTAAACGCTTTTTTACTCAAAGCCTCGGGCCATACGCATTCGGGACAAGTTTTCCATTCAATTTTGTTTTCAAGTTCCCAGAGTATGGCATTGTAACCCATTTCCGCAAGCTTGCGTAGCCATTTCCGTATATATTCCTCCGGCAGGCAGACAAAATTCATGTCAAAATGAAATATCTTCAAACACTCTTTCTTCTTCATGGAATTCCTTATAATGCTTTAAAATTCTACTTTTTCAGCTTCTTTTCAAAATATGCATGTGTTTTATCTATTTGTCCACAAGCCATAATAAAAGGCACCGCATGCTATATCCATTGTTCCGCTCCCGGTTTATGGGGATTGCTCCGAATATAATCGACAAGGGCAATGACAAAAGGAAAATCCATCCTGCCTGCTGGAGGCCAGTGCGGCCAGGCCCCGCGTAAATACGAGGTGGTCGCCTGAAATCGCAGAATACAGTGGGGGAAAAGTCAAAATCGGCTTTTTGACAGGAAAAAACTAACCCCAATACTGTTCACTTAAGTGGAGGGCAGTGCTTCGTCACCGCCGAGATTGAAGACGGTTGCGACGAAGCGCAACCCTTCAAGGGCTGGAAGTTTTTTGCAAAAAATCTTAAGTGAACAGTATTGGTGTTAGAAGTACCCTTATTCGTAAACTTCTATTTCTGCAATATTTACATGTTTTCCATTCGTTGCGGTAACCCATACCCGCAGCGAATCGGTTTCCACAGGAGGGAAAGAATAGGTCTGCGCTTCACCTGAGGCATTCTGAATTTTGGCGACTGTTTTCCATGTGCCGTTACGGGAGATTTGAATTTCGTAGTCCCTGAGTGAATTCTCGAGCGGATAGACGACAACACGTCCAATCTTGAGCGGTTTATGGAATTTGAGTTCGAGCCAATCCGGTGCCGTGTCCGGTGTGGTATCAATCCACGTGTGTGAGCCAGATTCCATTGAACCGTCTGTTACATGCCAAAGCGCGGCGTTGGGATGGCGGCGCGGCCCTGTATAATAATGATTTGACGATCCCGATACTATCATCTTCGTACCCTCATAACGCTGATATGCCAGATTTCCCGGCTTCCGGCGTGCAGCATATACAGCTTCAATTTCTTCTTCAACCTTCTGAAAAGGTTTGATTGGAGGCGTTCCAGTTTCCGTTGTATAGATATGAATTTGAAAATTATTGAAAACATCGGTAAAAATGCCATTTCTCACCTTGATGCTTCGTTCTTCACCGACAACCTGAAGTTCCGTATCTCCAAGCTCTGGAACTGTCATGGTGATATTTTGTTTTTCCGCATTGGTCGATGTGCTAAATATCCACAGTTTTCCCTGATGCCTGCGTATGGCCCAGCGGAATGCCGTGCTGTCATACTTCATCATGGGGGAGAGAGCATTTTCATCGGTCAGGATTGGTCCGTAGAAAGCCAGCTCGCGTGCTGTTTCATGAGTCCCGATATAAAGTTCGGGATAGTTTTTGGAATTTCGATTATAGAACATTACTCCAGAACCGCCCATTATCAGGGACATAAGCATCTGTGTGCGTATTTCATCATAACTCGGAATGCACTGTCCGCCAAGGAGGTCTCCGTAGTTAAATCCCTGTTGCAGATATATAATAGAGGGCGGTGATTGACGTGTGCTGTTTAATGCCATTGCCTGCTCCATGAAGCTGCATATCATGCCGAAGTTATTCTTGGGATTTTCAGGAGACGGGTCCGGATAGGGATGAAGACCGTTCATCTCTCCCACTCGAATATAGGATTTATAGGCTTTCATGGTAAAATTTGTGATCATGATGGGATGATACGGATCTTCATTTCTCATTATTTCAGTAGCCTGTTCAAGGACTTCAGGAGATTTACGGGTAGTAGCGCCCTCGGGTTCATCGCTAAGAAAATAGAACAGGAGTTCGTCACGTGTTTTATCATAAGCCATCCTCTCGCGAAGGGCCTTTTCATCAGCCTCGGACAGGCTGGTTTTTTCTGAAAACATGGGACGGGAAAAACGGCGTGCAGAAACATGAAAACTGATAGCAAATTTTCCTTCGTATGGCTTTCGATCTCCCCATACCGGTGAGGCATTAGTATATTCAAGAGGAAGATCGCTCCATTCGGAAATGATGAAAATCTTTTTGCCGTCGCGATACCAGACGCCTGTCTTGTCACGCCAGACTTCGCCTTTGCGGTACGGGAGTCTCCGGAGTGGTTGCTTCACATCAAGTAGCAGTTTGCCGGACGAATCACGAGCTTCGGCAAAAACAGTCATACTCTCAAAGGGCAGCGGTTCAACAGGAAAGATAATCTCTCCAGAACCTTTGAGTTCTTTTTTTGCAATAACATCTCCTGATTTATTACGAATTCCGGTTGTTACGGTCGCACTGTCTAAATAGCATACTACATTGTATCTAACTTCTGCAAGTTTCTGTGATGCAAAAATCATATTTCGATATATCGGCTCAATCATGGTTATTCCGAGCGGAGTGTAATCAATCTTGATTGGCACACTGCGCGCCTTTAGTATTGCATGTGTCAATGGATCAGAGATAACAACCCTGAACAGATAGTCATCATTCATTACCGAACCTGAGGAGCGTAGTAAAACGTTTTTAGTTTCACGCGGGGCCAGGGTAATACGCTGCATGGTGATTGGCGGAGAGTTTTCCTTATGATAATCGCCGCGAACAATTAATTTTCGTTCAACACCGTCAAGATTCGTGATTTGCGTTTCAACCCCGATACAGCCGGAACGGTCGAATTTGGGAACGGTTTCGGAAAGTGCCAGCGCATACCGTGCAAAATCTGTTTCCAGCCCTTTCAAAACGGCAAACTCATTGGAATTGTGTTGTGCACCTTTGACTGCGATAGAAGATATTTCTTTGGTGTAACGCGAAATGCGTGCGATATTCAAGCCCCAGCTTGTTCCCGGGACAGTCGTAAAATCCAATGTAGAATATGGAATACGGAACTCGCAACTCCAGAAGCCTTCTCCCTTGTATCCGCTAGCGCGTGCATCACTATGCCACTCAGAATTTGACATGAAGCCCCCCTGAGCGCGCAATTCATTATAAACACTCCCGTCAGCATTAACATAAAACGCAAAATATTCTGTTTTTTTTCCTCCTGGATCAAGCATGAAAATCACAATATCATCTTTTCCCATGCCAATTCCCCCCGGGCGTTTGCCTGAACGGATTTTTTCTCCTTCAGGAACAACACAATGTACGCCCAAATAGATGGCATCATCGTCATAAAGAACATATGCCGTCGTTTTGATTTCGGCAGGTTCCCCGGTATTTTGGCGAACAAACCCTTCGATTTTGGTGGCTTTCTGCCAAATGGCATCATCAAGCCGTCCGTCAAGCTTTGGCGGATTTTCACAACGTGTTGCAGTGAATTCCGCTGAATGAAGAGATGAGGCGGTCAAAAATAATCCGGTAAACAAAATTTTGCACAATCCATTCATAATTTCCCTCCTGTCCAAATTAGAAAAATTCAATTTTTATTGATCTTGCCTGTAAAAATATATTTTGAAGCTATAACTCGGCCGGTTCGGCATTCAGTCCGGCAAAAAGCACTTCACGAACGAAGGACTGGCGAATAAGGGGCGATACATGTCCGTCAAAATAGCCGACATTGGTACGTTCGCCCAAGTATATACGCATGTATCCGTCATCATAGTAGGCTTTGTTGCTGCCATGCCTGAAAGCCACGCTATCGTTGGGCGCTAAATAAAAACGGTAACCATTTCGCATTCCATTATCTGTAAGGATGAATGCCTTTGACGGAAAGACTACACTCGGTGCTCTTCGTGTAGGAAAAGTAGTACCGGAATTTTCTCCAAAACTACTCCCCGCAAGCTTTGCGTTCAGAATATAATGTGTGTACCGGAAGACTGGCTTTGTCGCGTAATCCTGACCCAGCAATCCAATCTCGGAGGGGCATTTGAAAAGCTTATACTCAACCGATTCTTTTGCATAAACAGAAGACGGAATTCTGTCATTGATAGTCTGATATACATACAGAAACCATGCGGAAGTGGGAAGGCCCGTGATATTACCGGGCAAAAGCCAACCGTCATAGCTGTCGCTGTACGATACATATCCGAACATAAGCTGTTTGATATTGTTCATACAGGCGATGCCATTGACTGTATGCCGGGCCTTTCCAAGCGCAGGGAGCAGCATTCCAATCAAAATGATTATAACGCTGACAACAATTAAGAGCTCGACTAATGTGAAGAAACGACGCATATCAGACTCCTTTGCCTTTATGTAAGTTATTTTCATATAAATACCTCTTGTTAACTGAGCCTATTTGAAAAGCATTGACGTTTTATTGTCAATATTTACATCATTCATTTTTGATTCCTTGTAATGCTTGGGACTAAGAATGAATAATCCTTCTAATATTTGAAATTCCTCCGGCATAAAATATTACTCTAAACAAGCTTTAATCAAATCGTCAACATCTGCCGTAGCCAAACATTCGACAGTATCGGCGGACCCGTAATAAATCTTGACTTCTCCCGAATCTTCCAGTATCATGCCGCCGGGAAATATCACTTCACCCCTCATGCCGACCAATTCATACGGCAATTCAGGAGCAAGGATAGGATATTTACAGATGCCTATAATTTTTGACGGATCCTCAAGATCCAGAAGCATCAGCCCCCCGAAATAAACCTTATGCCAGTCTTTATGCCAAGCATAAAGTTCCCGTTCGACTTTGTAAACCGCATGAAATGTGGTGAGCCAGCCTTTTGCCGTTTTCACCGGCGGCGCGGCGGGCCCTATTTTGCTGTTTGAGAAGGCTACGCTTTCAGCTCCCAGAAGCAATTTGTGATTTCCCCAGTAAGCGGCATCGGGAGAATCTGAAATCCAAATGTCAAAAGCCTCTTTTTCACGTCTGCCATATACTGGGAACGGCCTTTCAAGCCTTATGAATTTACCATTGATTTTTTCAGGAAAAAGCACCATGTTTCTGTTGTCAGGAACGCTCATTGAGAGTATTTCAAATTTACTGAAATCGTCTGTCACGGCAATTCCAGCTCTTACGCCATGAAGAGTACCCACGGCAAAGCACATATAGCATCGGTCGTCTATCACCGTGAGCCTCGGATCATAGGCATAGAGAATGTCATCAGTCTTAAGCTCGAAACAGGGTTTCCTCTCGACATGCCACTTTATTCCGTCGTCGCTGAACGCCAGGCCTATGTTGATTTTTGCAGGTTTGTACCCCTTCTCAAAATCCTCTTTTTTTCTGTTGTAGTCATTCCTGAAAGCCATCACGTAACGCCCCCGGTACTTCGTTATCCCGGCATTGTATGTCTGAACGGATTCATACGGGACATCCGCGGCGGAAAGGATAGGATTTTCTTTATATTTTACGATTTTCATTGTCCTTGTAACATCTAAAAGTTCTTTCAATGCGTCCATTTTTGTAAACTCCTTATATTTTTTTGACTGATTCACGTATTATAAGTTGATTGGGCAATAAGGTCATATGAGGAATTTCAGATTTTCCGGCTATTGTATCGCGTATCAGTTCCAAAGCCGTTGTGGATAATTCGGATACGTTTTGAGAAATAGTAGTATGCGGCGGAGACAGCCACTGTGAGAGGTCATACCTCTCGCAACTGATTACGGAAATATCATCTGGAATCCTTATGTTCAGCAAATTTACGGCATAGGAAAATCTTGCGGTCAAACCTTCTCCGCATACAATCACGGCACTGGGTTTAGACTTCATCAAAATCGCCATAGTTTCAGTCATCGAACGGTTATGAAAAGACGCATCATACTCAGACATAGGCTTAAGTTTATATTTCTCCATTGTTTTACGATATCCACTGACACGTTCTTTCCCGGCCCAGTTCTTTGCGTTGTCCAGAACTATCGCGATTTTTTCATGTCCGTTCTGAACCATATGGGCTATTGCAAGTTCTATCCCCTGCGCATGATCTGAGCATATTGAGTGAGCAAGGGAACAAGTCTTATTTATCGTCACCATGGGTATGGAAAGATTTTTCAGTTTCCCCATATTTTCTTCCATAGTCTTTTCATCTGTCAGCAGAATTGCGGCTTTGGTATAACCACCAAGCGTATCGGCCTCACTTATCCCGATTATCTTTATCTGATAGCCGGAACGCGTAAACTCAGTAATTATCCCCATGGCGATCATAGAATAAAAACCAGAAAAGAAATTCAAATTGGCAAGATCACTGACTATAATGGCGATATTTTCCTGTGCGGCAACCTGTTTCGGCATGTAATTCAGATTTCTGGCCGCTTCAAGCACTTTTTTCTTTATTTCATCGCGAACCCCGGCTTTTCCGGTAAAAACGCGGGAAACGGTGGCTTTGGAAACACCACACTTTTCAGCAATTAAATTTATATCTGATCTCATAACACTCTCTCTGAAACCGTTTCATTATATTGTAAACCGTTTCATTTTAAAAGTCAATAGCTTCCCAAAAATAAATTGAACTTTTTAAAGTGCAGAAGTATAGACTTTTTGCCGGGTTCGGCAAAAAATGAACTTTTTATGCCTTATTGACAATCTCTTTCAGTCCGTTGTTTATTATTTTTACGGAAAAGCTTTCGGGGGCTTTCAGCTGATAATTTAAAGTGCCGTTATTGTTCTGCCATTTTAAATATATGTTGTCGGCGCCGTGAGGAATTCGGCCTTCGCAATATTCCATCGGGATATCGGAAAAGCGCAGGGTGATTACTTTATTTTTTTCATCAATGTCGTAAAGCCCGAGTATGTCCCTGTAAAAAACATGGTTTATATGCGAGGCGAAACCGTGATTGCAACTGGCTATCGTATTGTCCATTTCCCAGAGCGTCCCCGTCCTGTCCGCCATCTTCAGCAGGTATCCTCTGCTTTCATCTATTATCTGTCCGGCGAGGCCGTATCTGGAAAGAAGTTCAAGCCTCAGATAATTGCCGATAAAGGCGTTCGCCTTGTGCACATCGGGGAATTTATCTGTTCTGAAAGGGCCGAAATCGTCTTTCAGGGTATCCCACAGTTTCGAGTGGGTTTCAGGAGACGCGACATTGAAGTAGAAAATATAATACTGGCAGACTTCAGTCCTGTTCCCGGTAATTTTCAGTTTGTCGTTTTTACGAATGGCGTTGTCAATGAAAAATTCCCCGTTAAAAGACTGTTTGAGAATGGTATCCCTCTTGACCGCGGCATCTTTAATCATTTCAGGAACATTATAGAGACAGTCTTTGGTTTCAAGCGCCGCCGCGTAAAGCGCGTTTGTCGGGTAATTCACGTCATGAACAAATTCGTTAGCCTTTGACCATTCTATAAAATTCCAGGAGGGAAGTTTTTCAAGCAAGCCATCGGAGTTATGGAATTGCTTGAAGTATTCAAACAGAGCAAACACTCTGTTTTTAAGGGAATTGACCAGTTCATAATCCTGACTGCGTTTCTGATATTCCTCCAGTTCGATTACAAACCACATCGCCCACTGGGGAATAAAACGCCCGTTCTTCTGATCTGATGGATAACTCATCGGAAGCATTCCTTCAGGAAGGTGAGGAAATTTTTCAGGGAGCAGGTAGTTTTCCAGAAAGTTTTTTTCAATCAGCGCATGGCCCGACAAATCAAAAGCCGCCCTTGAGGTGAAAAAACTGTCGCAGAGCCACCCGGCCCTTTCCCTTGACGGACAGTCCATAAAAATATCCAGCGCGTTCTGTCTGAAAGTTTCTCTTCCGGATTCAAAAATTTTATTCAAGTCTTTGTCAGCCGCTGAAAAACGCGCTTCATTGACATCAGGGTTAACATACTCTTTCAGATACAGGCCGTTAATCGTAGATCCGCCATCCAGCACTATGATTTTAAGATAACGCATTGTGTAAGGTTCTATTGTTTCCAAAGAATATTCTCCGGGCGAAAGAAAATATGTGACTACGTTTACGCAACTCATTCTCTTGAAATTTACGTCCCCGCTTTCATCCAGTATCTCGTCAAAAGTCAGATAGAGCCTTATATTTTCCGTGCATTTGACCTTTATGCCGATAAAACCTGTAAGATTTACAGCAAAGTCAAAGATATGAAAAGATTCTTTTGAAAGCTTTAGATCCGCGTCCGGGATATATTTTTCTATTTCTTTGCCGATATCTGATTTGAAATATTGCAATTCTACAGAGGGTACTGTTTCGAGCTCCGCTTCTTTAAAACCTTTGTATAATTCACCAACTTCCGTCAGGCTTCTGTCTTTTATCAGCTTTTCAGGGGCTGATATTTTCTCCATTTTGCCGGAGGAAATAACGTTCTCAGGAAATCGGATGGAAAAGAGAGAAAACGGCAGACGGCGGGGAATAAAAGATTTTGTTTCCTGTATTGAGCAAACACTTTTCTTAAAATCCGCGTTAATATCGCTCCGCCATAAGTCGAAACCAGGTTTAAGCCTGTAAACCTCTGAAAAAGTGCGCTGAAAACTGTAACGCTGGGATTTTTGAACGCGTTCGGAAAGGAGACTTGCTTCAAAAGAATTTTTACCTGTTGCGGCCAGTACTTTTCCGTCACTTATAATTTCAGCCGCCAGAAAAGATATCTGGTCAAGGATATAGTAGGAATTGACATTGTATCCGGCGACTTCAATCGCTATCAGATTCGCTTCCCCGTATTTCAGGTCTTTGAGCTCCCACTCATCAATCCTGTAATACCCGTGAGGTCCCCGGGCCGGGCCCGCGCCTTTGAATTCGCCGTTCAGAAAGAATCTGTAGATGCCTGATGTCGCTACTTTAAAAATGACTTCCGCGCCGGCCGCGGGATTAAAAACCGCGCGAAATCCGCCGCTTATATTCATTTCCTTTTCAAAGTTTTCAGGCCATACGGCCTCCGCTGAAACAAATCTTTTCACGTCGGTCATAGTAAAAATCCCTATATGAAAAAAAGCTCCGCGTAATGCGGAGCTTATCATTTTATAAAAAATCGGGGAACAATAATTATTTGATTCCCAGATATGCCTGTATCATCGGAGAAAACTTCATGATAACAGGGGTAAACACAATAGTAACCATGCTCATAAGCTTGAGAAGGATATTGAGCGAAGGACCTGATGTGTCTTTGCACGGATCGCCGACAGTATCGCCGATAACAGCCGCGCCGTGGACGGGGTTTTTGCTTCCGTCAGGAAGTTTCTTTCCGCCGAAGTTGCCTTTTTCGATGAACTTCTTGGCATTGTCCCACGCGCCGCCTGCATTATTAAGCATGGTGGCGAGGACGAACCCTGTGGCAAGACTTCCGGCGAGGAGGCCCATTACCCCGGGTATGCCGAGAATAAGCCCTGTAACAACAGGTACTGTTATGGCGAGAAGCGAAGGGATCATCATTTCCCTCTGAGCGCCTGCCGTTGAAATGGCAACGCATCTGGCATAGTCAGGTTTCTGTGTGCCTGCCATGATGCCGGGAAATTCCTTGAACTGCCTGCGCACTTCATTTACCATGGAACCTGCCGCGCGTCCTACAGCTTTCATTGTCATGGCGCAGAAAACAAACGCCATCATGCCGCCGAGGAAGAGTCCGCAGAGAAGCAGAGGGTTCATAATGTTTATATCTAAAGCCGCGACAAGGTCAGTTATCTTAGCGGAAGCTATATAAATGACTTCTTTAGGCTTTACCATGGCTTCTTCGGCAGTAAAGGTATAATTGCCTACTTTTACCATTTTATCAGCGGCAGCGTCAGCATAATGACTGAGCCATACTTTGATTTCTTCAAGGTTCGCCGCGAGAAGGGCCATAGCCGTAAGGGCTGCTGAGCCGATAGCGAAGCCTTTGCCTGTGGCGGCTGTGGTATTGCCGAGGGCGTCAAGAGCGTCTGTGCGTTCACGCACCTCATGAGGAAGCCCTGACATTTCAGCGTTTCCGCCCGCGTTGTCCGCAATCGGGCCGTATGCGTCAGTAGCAAGCGTAATACCCAGTGTGGCAAGCATGCCCACTGCCGCAAAACCTATGCCGTAGAGACCCATTCCGAAACCGTTCGGAGCGAAACCGCCCGCTAAACCGTAAGCAAACAAAATACCAAGCACTATGGTAACAACCGGAATGCCCGCGGAATACATACCGCATGCCAAACCGTCGATAATCGTGGTGGCAGGTCCCATTTTGGCCTGTTCCGCGATACCTTTTGTCGGGCTGTACTCGTCGGATGTATAATACTCTGTGGATTGACCGATTATAACACCGGCTATAAGGCCGGCTACAACCGAACCGAATATTCCCATAGTAATTATGCCCATTTTGGCAAGAATAAATGCCGCTATCAGAATAAGGATTGAACTGCCGAGCGTTCCCATCAGAAGCGCCCTGAGCAGGTTTTTCTGAGAAGCGCCTTCCTTACAGCGGACAAGGAATATGCCTATGATTGAAAGAATTGTACCTACACCGGCTACAATCATCGGAGCTGTTATCAGTCCGACCGCTTCTTTAAGCGCAACGCTTACGGCTTCCGGGGTCAAAGCTTCGGCAACCCTGTGGGCGCCGACTGAAGCGCCGAGAGCGGCTGTGGCAAGTATTGAACCGCAATATGATTCATAAAGGTCAGCGCCCATACCGGCAACGTCGCCGACATTATCGCCAACGTTGTCCGCGATAGTCGCGGGATTGCGGGGATCGTCTTCGGGAATTCCGGCTTCGACTTTGCCGACAAGGTCAGCGCCGACATCGGCAGCCTTGGTATAGATACCGCCGCCTACACGTGCAAAAAGTGCCTGTGTTGACGCGCCCATACCGAAAGTTATCATTGTCGTTGTTATCTGGACATACTTATCTATTTCAGTAGCGCCCTTTGGGACCAGTTCAAGTCCCAGAAAATTAAGGCCGCTGGCCATGTGCTGGGTTGTATAAACAATTTTATCAAGTATGAAATACCATATACATATATCAAGAAGGCCGAGCCCTACAACTACAAGGCCCATTACCGCTCCTGAACGGAACGCTACCTGCAAACCTCTGTTCAGGCTTTCGCTCGCGCCCTGAGCAGTACGGGAAGAAGCGCGTGTCGCCGTATTCATCCCTATGAAACCGCAGAGGCCCGAGAAGAAACCGCCGGTAAGGAAAGCTACCGGAACAAACGGGTTCTGAATACGGAACATCGCAAGTACCGTAAAAATAACTACAAGCACAGCAAAAACAGCTATAACAACCCTGTACTGACGGAAAAGATATGCCATCGCGCCCTCACGGACATATCCGGCAATTTCTTTCATCCTGTCATTTCCTTCATTCGCGCCCATTACTTTCCTGAAGAAGTAATATGCGAAGAAAAGGGCCAGTATTGAAGCGATAGGCGCCACCCACCATATGGCCGGTGTTCCCTGCACAGATACCAGCTTTGCAGCCTGCATCGTCGCCTGTGAAGCGGCTTTTGTTAATGTTGGTGCCGATGTTTGAGCGGTTGACTGCGCGTACAATCCGCTGCCGAGAAGAAGACTTGCTCCGGAGAGCAATAAGGATCTTTTCATCTTTCTTGAAACCTCTCTTGCTTTTGTTTTGTTATTTGAGTGCTTTACTTAGTTAAATAAAATACGGGAAAAGGCAAATATAAGCTTGGATTTTTAATTTTCAAGACGTATCGTTATATTAGGAGCGAATTTTTAATTTTTTTTAAAATTATTACTTAAATACTATGGAGATAAATTTCTGATGGAAAACCAGGAAAACAGTCCGGCGGCGGAAATTCCCGTCCAAACCGTTGAAGATATTTTTACACAGCGCGTCAATAAAGTACAGGAACTGAAAAACGAAGGGGCCAAACCCTTCGGAGAAGCTTTTGAAGGAGCTGAACACGTTTCTATTATACGTGAAAAATTCAAAGACGACTCAACAGAAGAAGTATCCTGTTGCGCGGCGGGCCGTCTTACCGCGTTCCGCGTCATGGGCAAATCCATTTTCGCCGACATCAGGGACAGTTCCGGCAGAATGCAGCTTTACGCCCAGAAAGGCCACCTCAGCGAGGAGGATTTCGCGAAGTTCAAAAAACTCGATATCGGCGACATTATCGGCATAAAGGGCGTTCTTTTCAAAACCCGCACAGCCGAAATCACCATAAAAGTTACTGATTACCGCCTTCTGAGCAAATCCCTGCGCCCTCTTCCAGAAAAATGGCACGGGCTTACCGATGTCGAACAACGTTACAGGCAGCGTTATCTGGACCTCATAGTAAATGACGTGACCAGGGAAACTTTCAAAAAACGTTTTGCCATAATCCGTGAAATCAGAAATTTTCTTGAACAGAAAGGTTTCATCGAAGTTGAAACCCCCATGCTCCAGCCGATACCCGGCGGGGCTTCCGCAAATCCGTTCAAGACTTTTTATGAAGCCCTCAATTCACCTATGTACATGAGAATAGCCCCTGAACTTTACCTGAAACGCCTCCTTGTGGGCGGCTTTGAAAAAGTTTACGAGCTGAACAGAAATTTCAGGAATGAAGGCATGTCCCGCCGTCACAATCCCGAATTCACCATGATTGAAATATATCAGGCATACGGGGATTGCCGCACAATGATGGCGCTTATCGAGGAACTCGTGACAACGGTCGCCATGAATGTCCTCGGCACTCTCGAAATAAAGCATTCCGAAGATAAAATCATTAATCTTTCCCGTCCATGGAGAATTGCTCCTTATAATGATCTTATAAAGGAAAAAGCCGGGAACGACTGGTTTGAAGTCAGCAGCGAAGAACGCCTGAAAAGGGGCAGGGAAATGGGCCTGAAATTTGAGGGAACACCACCGGACTTTGAAGTAACGCACGAGATTTACGAGAAGCTGATTGAGCAGACTCTCATACAGCCGACTTTCGTAACGCGGCTTCCGGCTGTACTCGTGCCGCTGGCCAAAAAGTGCGAAGACAACCCGTCATTGGTGGATGTTTTCGAACTCGAAATAAACGGGCAGGAAGTTTCCCCCGGATATTCCGAACTGAACGACCCCATCGAACAGCGCCGCCGCTTTGAGGAACAGACCGGAAGCGCGGACGCAGGCAAAATAGATGAAGATTTCCTGACGGCCATGGAACACGGGATGCCCCCCGCCGGAGGCATGGGCATAGGCATAGACCGCCTGGTAATGATGCTCACCGGCGCCGAATCAATAAGGGATGTGATATTATTTCCCCAACTCCGCCCGAAAAGCAATTAATGTTTTTACTTTAACGTTCTATATTTCAAATGTGAAATGAATTATCGTTTTATGGATTTTGACTGACTAAGCGGAGTGAAAGAGGCTGGCCAAGACAGGCAAAATGTCAATATCATAACGTTGGAAAAAATCATTATTATTATGAAATCCTATTGCTTTTTTCCATCAAAACACTTATAATAGTTGACAAAAGTTGACGCTTATACCACCCAAGGAGTCAAATGACAAAGTTAAATATCAAGGCGTTAGAACACGCCATGACGCACGTCGGTTTCAATCAAGCCAAACTTGCATCAGTATTGGATGTTTCAAGGGAAGCAGTATCACAATGGCTGAAGGGCCTTAAGCTTCCGAAACCAGACAAATTGTTAAAGTTAGGCGTTGAATTGAAACTTGATTACGAGAAACTAGTAATTGAAGAAGAAGGGCCCAATGCCCCTGTGGTCGCATTTAGAAAAAAAGGGCACAGAAAAACACGTCCTGAACATATTCAACGTGCAAAAGAAATGGGATACATGCTGGAAAAATTAATTCCTTATGTTTCATTTGATAAATTTGAATGCCCTCCAACATTCAGGAAGCCAAATACTGATTACAGTTATTTAAATGAATGTTGTAAAAAAATCAGAAAAGATATCGGAATAACAACTGATGAAATCCGTTTTCAGGATCTCATAAATAAATTTAAAGAATTGAGTGCAGTATTAATTCCTGTATTATGGGGTGAAAAGCAAAATCACGAAAATGCCTTGCATATTTATTTGCCAGAGTCAATGACTACATGGATTTATCTTAATTTAGATACAAATATTCATGATTTTAAGTTTTGGATGGCACATGAACTTGGTCATGTATATTCATCCCCGTCTTTGACTGGAGATGAAGCGGAAGACTTTTCGGATGCATTTGCACAAACATTGCTTTTTCCTGAACATCTAGCAGAAAAGGCATATCCAACCTTGCAAGAAATAAACAATATAGGAAAAAGAATAAACAAGGTTATTGATATTGCAAAAAGTGTAATAATCTCTCCCAATACAGTAATTAAAGCTATTGATGCTTATTCGAAAGCCCATGACTTAGAGCTTGTCAATTGGGGTGATTATTATGGGGCAGTAACTAATTTTAATAAAATTTTCCCGCTTGTAAGTGTATCTTTATTTGGTGGCAGAAAGCCATCTCCAATTGAATATATTAGAGAATCTGAATATGTTTTCCAAACACCTTTTTTCAATATTTTAAGAAAATATTTCAGAGAAACAGAACGTTCCTCAGGCTTTTTGGAAAATATATTACATTTATCAGTAGTTGACGCTAAGGCTTTACTGGAAGAAGGATTTTGAGACGCAATGCAAAAGAAAATACTTCTCGACAGTTGCACTTATTTCAGGCTTGCGAGAAGTATAATACCATTATTAAATATTGAATTCGGAAAAGAAAAATTTTGCCTTTATATCATAAAAGAGTTTGAAGTAGAATACAACAAGAATCCCCGCCTCAAAAATAAATTTGATTGGATTCTAGAACCTGAGCATATAAAAGAGCGACAAAGTATAATTCAAGTTAAAGGGAAGGAATTATACGATATAGAATGTGCATTCTCTTTTATCTTTTCTGCAGGACGGCGAAACGGTTTGTCTCCAATTGATGCAAAAGCACTTGCGGTTGCATATATCCTTAAAATTCCGCTGGTCTCCGATGATAACGCTGTACTCAAAGAGGGAAGTAAATTCCAAATAAAAACAATGACCAGTCTGGAACTTTTAAAACTGATGGTGGACAATAATCATATAAAATATAGTAAAGTAAAAGAAATTGTTTCATGCTGGGCTTACGAGAATGAATTACCTATGGGAAAGAATAAATTTATTGTTAATGTCGCAAAAGTTGTTCTGAAATAATGATTTTAATAAAAGTGCATCCGAGACTAAATTGATATTTGCGAAAATAATCAAAAAAAGGAGTCTCAGG
>Ga0209417_1001083_pt1 | contig 53459 bp, 45 predicted proteins | sample RifGroF2_FD_184002 | JGI IMG/M metagenome (GOLD analysis project Ga0209417, IMG submission 184002) | Groundwater microbial communities from Rifle, Colorado, USA - Groundwater F2 (SPAdes) (version 2) | ecosystem: Environmental > Aquatic > Deep subsurface > Groundwater | place: Rifle, Colorado...
TCTCCTTATGAGTAGTAAACAGTCTCATTACAGGAGGCTGAATTACAGGAACCAGTGCCATATAAGAGTAAGCCGACACGGCAATTGCACCAACAAGGTTTGGAGCCAGTCTCGATGACAGGAAAATTGCAGTAGGTCCGTCTGCACCTCCGATAATACCTATTGCGCCCGCATCAGAGGCCGAAAATCCCATCAGCAAGGCAATTGCATAAGCACCAAATATACCAAATTGTGCCGCAGCTCCTATAAGAAGTAGTTTAGGATTGGATATGAGTGCTGAGAAGTCTGTCATAGCCCCAATTCCAAGGAAAATCAACGGAGGATACCAGCCTTGAATCACACCTCCATATAAGATATTTAAAACAGAACCCTGTTCGTATACGCCAATTTGCAGACCTGGAAAAAATGGGATATTGCCCACGATTATACCAAACCCAATTGGAACCAGTAACATTGGTTCCCAGTCTTTTTTTATTGCAAGATAAATAAACAACAGTCCGATACAAATCATAAGAATATGACCCCAGGATGCATTTGCAAACCCTGTGTATTGTATGAACTGTTGCAGATTACCTGCTAAAAGTGAAAATATACCTTTCTCCATATTATCCGATTATTAAAAGGGTGGTTCCCTCCATTACAGAGTCCCCTTTGTTAACTTTAATACTGATTACTTTACCATCGGAGCTTGCTTCAATCACATTTTCCATTTTCATAGCCTCAAGAACCATCATTTTTTGTCCCATTTTTACTAAATCACCCTCCTTAACATTGACTTCCAGAATGACACCCGGAAGTGGTGATGTTATTGCTGTCTGATGTCCTCCAGAAACCGGCGGGGTAACTGAAGCTGTAGGTTTTGAAACAGTGTTGATTATTGATGAATTGAGAGGTCTGGGAGCTGTAGACACAGACTTCTTTACAGGTCGGTCAATCTCTACTTTAAAGGGAATTCCATTAACTTCTACCTCTGCAATGGTATCCTCAATGTCGGTAATACTAACTGTGTATTCGTTACCGTTAATTTTTAATTTATATTCTTTCATAACTTAATATACTTTTTGAATTATTTTTTATGAGGAGTTTCCCTTAATGTATAAATCTTTGAACTCCATGGAGAGTAATTTTTTGTAACCTTAGATATTGTCAGTATGGTATTCTCGATATCGTGGGATTCATTGTCCTGGCTGTAAACATGAAGAGCGGTGGCAATAGCTGCATATATTTCTGCCGAAACATTGGCAACCTGAGGTTTGCCACTTGCTGCTGCTGCTACTTCTGATCTCTGTCTGTTTTTCCTGATATTATATTTACCGATATTTTTAAAAACGACATAGAGTAAAATCAATGCCAGAAAAACGACGGACATTGCAGTAAATGCCATGATGACACCATAAGGGTCTACCTTTTTAATCAGAACACCGGGAGGAATCCTGTCGACGCCTTCGTTATTTGTACTGGGAGAGGTTCTCTCCATAACCTGCCATCCCTCTTTCCCGATTTTGTCGCCAACTCCATCAAATGTACGACCGTAAGACACATTGGAATCAAGCAAGTCGTGGGAAATATTAACTCTGTCAATTATAGTATGTCCGTCCGAAGCAATAAACAATATCTCTTTTGAATCCATCAACTCGAAGTTCAAATGGAATGTTCCTCGGAATGGTTTATTGTCTGCCCAGAATAGTATATGCTGCCTCGGACTGATTTTTGTCAATACGTCACCTTTGGGTATAACGTATTTTGTGAGGTTGTTTGGATCGTTAGTCAGGTAGCACCCTCCAATGTTTACAGTGCCGTATGAAGAGTTGAACAGTTCAATCCATCCGCTTTTGTGTCCAAAGTCGTCCTCGAAGTCATTTGTATTTAATACCAGAAACTCATTCAGACGCATATCTTCCTGACTTTGGGCACTAAGCTTGAGTCCCGCAAACAAAAAACCAAGCAACAAAAATATTTTTAATGTTTTTTTCATCTTTTTGTTGATTTATAAATTATAGAGGCAGGTTATCGTGTTTTTTTGAAGGATTTACCAATTTTTTTGTTGATAGTTGCTGCAGTGCCCTGATGATACGGAAACGAGTATTTCTTGGTTCAATAACATCGTCAATATACCCATAACGGGCAGCATTAAATGGATTGGCAAATGCATCTCTGTATTCCTTCTCCTTCTGAGCAGAAAGTGCTGCCGGGTCTTCAGAGGCTGCTACCTCCTTACCATAAAGGACTTCAATTGCGCCGGATGGTCCCATAACTGCTATTTCTGCTGTGGGCCATGCATAATTGATGTCTCCGCGAAGGTGCTTGCTGCTCATTACGCAATATGCACCACCATAAGATTTACGAAGAGTGACAGTCACTTTTGGAACAGTTGCCTCACCATAAGCATAAAGCAGTTTGGCACCATGGAGGATAATTCCGCCATACTCTTGTTGTGTTCCGGGCAGGAACCCTGGTACATCCACTAATGTTACTATAGGAATATTGAATGCATCACAGAAACGCACGAAACGTGCAGCTTTTCTTGAAGAGTTAATGTCAAGCACACCAGCCAGTACTCTAGGCTGATTTGCCACCATTCCTACTGAAGTGCCATTAAAACGGGCAAATCCGACAATAATGTTTGTTGCATAATCTTTGTGAACCTCAAGAAACTTTCCATCATCAACTATTGAGCCGATAACTTCGAACATATCATAAGGTTTGTTAGGACTGTCGGGGATTATCTGGTTAAGAGAGTCGTCCAGACGATCAAAAGGATCATTAGTAGGAACCACAGGAGCCTCTTCAAGGTTGTTCTGAGGCAGGTAACTTAGTAAATCACGTATTACCCTTATGCCATCTTCTTCATTTTCAACAGCAAAGTGTGCAACACCGCTTTTTGTTGCATGGACCGATGCTCCACCAAGTTGCTCCTGGGTTACATCTTCTCCGGTTACGGTTTTTACTACCTTTGGACCTGTCAGGAACATGTAACTTGTTCCTTTTGTCATTATATTAAAGTCGGTGAGAGCAGGAGAGTAGACAGCACCACCTGCGCAAGGGCCGAATATTCCTGAAATCTGAGGAATAACGCCGGATGCAAGAATGTTGCGCTGGAATATCTCTGCATAACCGGCAAGGGCGTTTACCCCTTCCTGGATACGTGCCCCACCGGAATCGTTGATGCCAATTACCGGTGCTCCCATCTTCATTGCCTGATCCATAATTTTACAAATTTTCATTGCAAAACTCTCAGAAAGAGAGCCTCCGAATACTGTGAAATCTTGTGCAAATACATAGACAAGTCTTCCGTCAATGGTGCCATATCCTGTAACAACTCCATCACCCAGGAATGTCTCTTTTTCCATTCCAAAGTTTGTGCACCGGTGTGTTACAAACATGTCAAACTCTTCGAAGCTTCCTTCGTCAAGTAACATTCCTAGTCTTTCACGAGCTGTGAATTTCCCTTTTTGGTGTTGTGCATCAATTCTTTTTTGACCACCTCCCAAACGCGCTTTCTCACGTAATTGAATCAGCGCTTTAACTTGTTCAAGTTGTTGGCTCATTGTATATATTTTATGTTTATAATATTAATTAGCAGTTAACTTTATTGGGATCTTCACACAACTCAGTTAATACACCTATTGTTGATTTTGGGTGAAGAAATGCAATGTTTAAGCCCTCAGCACCTTTTCTTGGAGATTTGTCGATTAGTTGAACCCCTTTTGATTCAAGCTCGTCAAGAGAATTCTGGATCCCGCCCTCTGTTGCAAATGCAATATGGTGAACACCTTCTCCCTTTTTTTCAATAAATTTTCCAATAGGTCCTTCGGGATCTGTACTCTCCAGCAGTTCAATTTTGGTCTGGCCAACTTTAAAAAATGCTGTTTTAACTTTTTGTTCTGTAATTTCTTCTACAGCGTAACACTTTAGTCCAAGCATATTCTCGTAGTAGGGAATGGCGGCTTCCAATGACTTAACAGCAATACCGATGTGCTCAATATGCGACAATTTCATAAAAAATATAATTTGTTGATTGTAATTTATAATGCAATTATCCCGCAAATGTAAACATTAATAAGGATGGTGCAAAAAAAAAAGTGACTGGTTCTGCAATCACTTTTTTTGCTTTCAGGCATTTAATTTGCCATTGTGCTGTATACGTTTTGAACATCATCGTCACTTTCGAACTTCTCTGTCATCTTGTCCAGTTCTGCCTTCTGATCATCGGGAAGCTGCTTTAGCTCAACAGTCGGTATTCGTTCAAATGCTCCTGAAACAAGTTCAAATCCACGTTCTTCAATAAATTTCTGAATGTTGCCATAGGACTCAAATGATCCGTAAATTACAATCTCCTCCTCTTCCTTGAATACCTCCTCTGCCCCAAAATCGATTAGTTCCAATTCCAACTCTTCAATATCGACTTGCCCAGATGATTTTATTCTGAAAACACATTTTCTTTCGAACATGAACTCGACACTTCCCTGTGTGCCTAAAGATCCGCCAAACTTATTGAAGTAGCTTCTCACGTTGGCAACGGTTCTTGTGGAGTTGTCTGTTGCAGTTTCAATCAGAAATGCAATTCCATGAGGGCCATAGCCTTCATATACAATCTCTTTATAGTCGTTGTGGTCCTTTTCTACTGCTTTTTTTATTGCCCTTTCTACATTCTCCTTAGGCATGTTCTCAGAACGTGCAGTAGAAATTAATGCTCTAAGGCGTGGGTTGTTGTCAGGATCAGGGCCACCGGATTTGGCAGTCATTGTAATCTCTTTACCCAATCTTGTAAACACGCGGGACATATTGCCCCAGCGCTTCATCTTTCTCTCTTTACGAAATTCAAATGCTCTTCCCATTCCAAGAAAATTTTGTTATTTAATTCGAGAGATATACTTGTCTATCTCGTAACCTTCAACTGATTGAGGGTACTTAACTTTTATCTCTTCATATGCTTTAATTGCGCTCTCTTTGTCACCAAGTTCTTCGTACATAATGCCAGCTTTAAGAAGGTAAGCGGCTGCGAACTGGTTGTCTACATGCTTAGCTGCTTTCATGTAATAGTTAACTGCTTCTTTATTTTCCTGTAGCCCGGCATAAGCATCGCCAATGTTGCAAAGAGCACGTGCCTGGAGAATCAAATCCTCACCATCATACTTTTTTAAATAATCTATGGCTTCTTTGAAATTACCTAGTTGAAGTTCGCTGATACCGGCATATAAATAGATAGCTTCGCCGGCATTAGAACCATATTCATCAATAATTTGTTTGAATCCAAGGGCGTTGCCATCTCCATTAAGTGCAAGGGCAAATGAATCTGCACGAAAGTATTGTTCTGCAACAAAAGTTTGTGCCTGAGCCTCATTAATCTGCGGCTTGCGATAAAGGTGCTGATAAGCAAAACCAATCGCTGTAATTGCGATAATTGCAACTACAGAGTAGATTAAAGGTTTTTTGTATTTCTCAATAAAGTGCTCGGTTTGGTTAAGCGCTTCTCCTACTGATTCTTCGGCTTCGTGATGTTTGATGTTCTTTGACATTTCTTTTTTCATTTTTTATGCAGGTTGCAAAATTACAATATTTTGTCTAATCTCAAATTATTAATTGATAAATGTCGTAACTTTGTCATATAAACATGTACATAATGTATCTAAAGAAGATTTCAATTACCAATTTCAAGAATATTCCGGAGGCACAAATATGTTTCTCGCCTAAAATAAACTGTATAACAGGTATTAATGGTTCCGGGAAAACGAATCTTTTAGATGCAGTTTACTATTTGTCAATGACAAAAAGCTTCTTCTCAGGTTTGGACCTCTATACAATCAGGTACAGTACCCAAATGGCAACCCTTCATGCCGAATATGTAAAAGAAGACGGAACAGAGGAGAATATATCGCTTTCGCTTGACATAGAAGGAGAGAAGCATATAAAGAGGAATTCAAAAAGTTACAACAGACTGTCTGACCATGTGGGTTTAATTCCAATCGTAATGGTTTCACCTGCAGACACATGTCTTATAAATGAAAGTGGGGAGGAGAGGAGAAAGTTCCTTAATGCGATACTATCGCAGCTTGACAGAGAGTATCTGCGCAGACTTCAGAATTACAACCAGCTTCTTAATCAGAGAAACAGACTACTCAAGGGAACATACATTTCTGATGAACTTCTCTCTACATTTTCTGAGCAGCTATCATCAAATGCATCCTATATTTATAAAGCAAGAAGGGAATTCTGCGATAAACTGCTGCCTCTGGTCGCTGATTATTACAAAATGCTCTCTGGTGGCAGGGAAGATGTAGACATTGAGTACAAATCAGATCTGGAGACAGCTCCATTAGCAGACCTTCTTGAACAAAACATTCAGAAGGACAAAGCATTCAAGTATACTACCACGGGTATACAAAGAGATGACCTGCTTTTTTTAATGAATGGCTTTCCAATAAGAAGATGTGGGTCTCAGGGTCAGCAGAAATCATTTCTGATATCTCTCAAGCTTGCTCAGTTTTCAATAATGAAGGAGATACATTCTGTGCCTCCGGTATTGCTTCTGGACGATGTATTTGATAAGCTTGACATGCAGAGGGTTGAATATCTGCTCAGGTTGGTTGCGTCCGATTTCTTTGGCCAGATATTCATAACTGACAGCAGCAAGGTAAGAATTTCTACTATATTGGAATCAATCAACGGAAACTCTGTCTCTATGGAGATTGAAGATGGAAGAATTATATGAAGAGAGAGAATTATATTAAAATTGATGAACTTCTGGGACGTTTTATCAAGGAGTCAGGACTGGAAAACGGATTGCAGAGAACAAAAGTCTTTAATGCATGGGACGAGGTAGTGGGAATAAAGTTCTCAAGACTAACTACAAATAAATTCTACAAAGACAAGAAACTCCATTGCTCATTCAGTTCGTCTGTTGCAAGAGATCAGATTTTTGTAAGAAGGGTCCAGATCAAGGACAAAATCAACGCAGCTCTAGGAGGAGAATATGTAGATGAGCTCATAATAAGATAATTGAGGACATTGATAAATTTTATGAAACATAGAATTAAAGTAGTTATTGACAGCGATATACCGTTTATCAAAGGTGTCTTGGAACCATATGCTTCAGTTGTCTATTACAAAGGGAAGAATATCGGACCTGAGGAGGTAAAGGATGCAGACGCAATGATTATAAGGACTAGAACAAGATGTGACGCTTCTCTTCTTGATGGTAGCCATGTCAGGTTTATAGCATCTGCAACAATTGGAAGTGATCATATAGATCTTGATTATTGCAGAAAAAACTCAATAACCTATACAAATTCTGCAGGATGCAATGCATGGGGAGTTGTTCAGTACGTCATTGCCACCATATTTGCTGTTGCACATGAAAAGAGAATGTCTGTTGCAGGTAAGACCATCGGAATAATCGGGGCCGGAAACGTAGGGGAGAGGTTGGCAAGAACAGCTGACAAACTAGGATTCAAAGTACTCAGGTGTGACCCTCCTGTAAAAAGCAGTATTGAAAACGGCGAAGATATGACTGCAAAAGGACGATTTTCGATTGACAGGTCACAATTGACACCGGCAGATTTTTTCGACCTTTCTTATGTGCTTGAAAATGCAGATATAATATCCCTTCATGTTCCGCTGAACAATGAGACCAAAGGATTTTTCAACAAAGAGTTATTATCCGGAGTTCCAAAAAATGCCCTCTTTATAAATTCATCAAGAGGCGAAGTGGTGGATGAGCAGGCACTTATTGATTCAAAAGGAAAATTGTCGGCAATTGTAGTGGATGTCTGGAATAATGAACCGAATATCAACATGGAACTGATGAATGCTTGTGATATTGCAACTCCGCATATAGCAGGATACTCGCTTGAGGGAAAGATTAATGCAACTGTTTTAGCGGTAAATGCCTTTGCAGACTTTTTCGGTTTGGAAGATCTTTCCGGCTTTACAATAGATTACCCAGCTCCGGAACCTGTCAGAACTACCATAAATTTGACAGATTCCTTTGAAAGCAACATGTTTTTGTTGCTGAACGAATCCTTTCCCGTATTTGAAGAGGATAGAAAACTTCGAGATAATCCTCTTGATTTTGAGCAGATAAGGTCGGATTATATTTACAGAAGAGAGATTTCACAAGAGATGTTCAATATAATTGATACTATTAAACCAAAGATTTAATAAGCCATGCTAAACCATTTTGACATTAAACAAATTGAAGAGAGAGGAGGTTCTGTGGAGTCGGTTTTGAGAGAGATAGAGTTTTTCAAAAACGGATTTCCATACCTTAAAATTGATGCTCCTGCAACCCCGGAAAGAGGAATTAAGCAACTGAAAAAGGAAGAACAGGATATGGCCGTCCAGCAGTTTGAGGAGTTTACCGGGAGTGTATGTAAATTCGTACCTGCGTCAGGAGCAGCATCCAGAATGTTCAAGGAGTTGTTTGACGGACTTACATTGCTGGAGAAAGGTGAGGATATAGATCCGAAATCTTCTGTTAATCACTTTTTTGAAAGAACGGACAGTTATGCATTTTACAGCGACCTTATAAAGATGTCTGATTTTAATGCTGCTGACAGATTGTCGGTTATCAGAAAAACATTGTCTAGTCCCGGTCTGAACTATGCTTCAATGCCAAAGGGATTGATAAAATTTCATAAATATACAGAGGAGACACGGACTGCATTTGAAGAACATCTGGTTGAAGCAGCTCTCTATGCAAAAGGTAAGAATGGTATAGCGAAACTGATTGTGACAGTATCTCCTGAACATGTAACAGGCTTCAAATCCCTTTTCGAAGAGGTAAGGAGCAAATATGAGAATAGGTATGACGTAACCTACGATGTAATATTTACTCTTCAAAAACCTTCAACAGATACTATTGCTGTAGATGAGAACAACGAACCATTCAGAAAAACTGACGGATCATTGTTGTTCAGACCCGGCGGGCATGGGGCTTTGATAGAAAACCTTAATGATATAAATGACGACATCGTAATTATAAAGAATATTGACAATGTGGTCAAAGAGAAACTTTTATCTGATACAATAAAATGGAAAAAAGTATTGGGAGGGGTTCTTTTATACTATCAGGAAAAGATATTCAACTATATAAATATATTGGACGGAGAACTTGATAGTCAGATTACAACTGAAATAAAAGATTTTTTAGAAAGGGAGTTCTGCATTAAGCTTCCATCTGTACCAGATTCAATTTTCACAGAATTTCTGCGGGCAAAACTAAACAGGCCACTAAGGGTTTGCGGTATGGTTAAAAACCTTGGTGAACCAGGAGGGGGGCCATACATCGTTTACGATGCAGACGGCTCCACATCGCTCCAGATTCTCGAAAGCGCCCAGCTTGACATGAATAATCCGGTAACAGCACATCTGATGGAACGGGCCACTCATTTTAATCCGGTGGACATTGTCTGTTCATTCAAGGATTACAAGGGAGAAAAGTTTGATCTGAATAAATTTGTAGATCATGAGACAGGCTTTATCTCATATAAAAGTCTTGAAGGACGTATCCTAAAGGCTCAGGAACTACCGGGTTTATGGAATGGTGCAATGAGTCAGTGGAACACTCTCTTTGTTGAGGTTCCGGTATCAATTTTCAACCCGGTAAAGACAATATTCGATCTTTTAAGACCTGAACATCTGGATTGATTTCACTACTTAATTTTCTTTGAAAATTTTTTGGACAGGAGCTGTTCCAAAAGAATAAGTATGACAGTGTTGACTCCTATAATTGACCAACGGGAAACATATTCGTTGCGGAACATTATTGCAAAATCATTTATATAACCTTTTATCGCAGATGTCATGGCATCTGCCTTGATATGAAAGAAATACCTGTTAAGCAGAAACATGCTTGCAATAAATGCAAGGGTGCAGAAAATCAGAAAGAGAGACTGAGTTATGTTCTCATTTCTTTTCTCTCTTCTATTTTTTTCTTCTTCAATCCTTTTCATGACATCGGTAGAAAAATTATAATTCATCTGGTGGGTTTTTAGCCGAGAGAAAACGTCACTAAGTTGTTGGTCAAGATTATCCATAAACTACCTCCCTGGTATCATTAATAATAAGATTGAGCTGCTTTTTTATTCGGTGTAGCCGGGTCTTGACGTTTGATTCGCTCATTCCGGTAATTTCCATAAGCTCCTTTATTGTTTTTTCATTCATATAAAAAGAGAGAATGAGAAATCTGTCTTTTGGTTCCAGCTGTACGAGCGCTTTTTGCAATATTACGTACAAAATCTCGCGTTCATCCCTCTTTTCCGAAACAGAATCATCATCAGAGAGTATCTCACAGTTGTTGCCATCGATAGAAACATTATTCCTCTTTTGTCTTCTTGTTCTTGAAATAGCCATGTTATATGCTATTCTGTATACCCATGTAGAAAAGGAGCACTCTCCCCTGAAGCTTTTGAGTGAGAAAAATGCTTTTACAAAAACATCCTGTGAAACCTCCTCTGCATCCTCCCTACCCGAAACGACACCCAGCACCAAATTGTAAATATTGGATGAATGCCTCTCTACAAGTTCTTTGTAAAGATGTTCCTCACCCGATATAATTCTTGTGATAAGCAGTTTCTCCTCTTCTCTTGTCATACGTTTATAAGACGCAACTATTTATGTAAAGTTACACGAAAATCCGCAACAAAGGAAAATGTAACCTTTTATTGATACCCTCGTCATATTAGCAAAACATAAACAATTTAACATTTACTATTATGATGGAATTTATCTCGATCCCCCTTACATTCGGCATAGGTGCATATGCTTTCTACAAAATCGTAGAGCTTTTCGTAAGGAAAAAAGAGCGTCTGCTTATTGTGGACAAACTCTCCTCTCTGGAAGGTATTTCAAGTGAAAAACTTGATTTTTCCAAATTATTTCCTCAGGAAAAAAGCGATAAAGGTCAGTATCTCGCTCTAAGATTCGGATCCCTCATCGTTGGTCTTGGCCTTGGTTTGTTGGTCGGATACTTTTTAGGTCTTGCTTCATATTCAGGTTATTCAGTAACATCCAATAATGAAATGTATTACCGAGTAAGAGATAATCTGGAACTGATTTATGGTGCTTCTACTTTGTTATTTGGAGGGCTTGGTCTTATAGCGGGATTTCTGATGGAATACAAGATACGGAAGAACAACAAGTAGATTTGTAATATAAAATGAGGGGCATGACGCTGATTCTCTAGAACCAAGCTCATGTTCCTTTTTTTATTTGGAATAATTCTTATATTTGCCGAAAATAGCGAAAAACTGCATAATATATTAATTATGAAAACTTCTGCATCAAAGAAAATCTTCTTTCTTTCTTTTTGTATTTTTGTATTGTCATCATGCTTGAAATTGTCACCAAATAACCAGGAAGATCCAAAAGTATATTTCGATTTTGCCACGACCGGCAACTATTCATTCTCTCTTGATTACAAGACATCATTCAATTCTCCTATAGTATTTTACATATATGATGAATACCCCTTTGTTCCTGTAGCAAATGATCCGGACAGAGAGGTTTTTAAAACCGGACTTAATCCAATCTTAAAGGGTATTACTGAAAACTTCGGCAAATATACTGGAATAGTCAACATTAAAAAGACAGTAAATCAATTGTATGTGTATAGCACTACCTTGGGGGTGCCGCAACTACTTAAGTCTTCCTTTGCAAACAACAAGTTTACTGTAGATGCAAGCAGCACTGCAAGCTATATTACTGCAGCTGTTGATGTGAAGAGCAGCGAAATGATAACCCTTAATGGTTCAATACCCGGATACACAACATTGGGAACATGGAACAGTTCTGGCAGACCCAACTATCTTATGTCGCCAAATGCAACCATATCTGCAGGACTGATAAATGTAGTGAACTCATCTTTGCCGGAAGGCACACGGGTACCGGAAAGAAATCCCCAATTCATTACAAACGGGGCAAGTTCAGCGTTACGAATTATTGAAGATGCAACAGTAGAGGTTGTATTCATTCATGAAGGTGCTGATTATAGAAATGCGCTTGGGTACTTTCATTATCCTACAAGCAGTCCTCCATCAAGTATTAGTTCTATAAGCAGAATCATCGCATTTCCAAATGTTTCTTATTCAGGCAGCGGAGGTGGACTTGCATCGGGCAACAGAGTACAGTTACAGTATTGGAACGGCACTACCTTGACTAATGTATTTCCGGCTGGCACTAGTATTGGCTGGTTCATTGCTGCCAATGGTTGGAATTCAAATGGGACAATCAATCAAAGTGCGCAACATTATTATTCTCTTGAGCAGTTTAACCCGGAGACAAACTCACTGTTGAGACCTCATAATGTTCTGCTTTATGACCCCCAAAGACAGTTAGTAGTGCTTGGTTTTGAAGATCTTAATAGAGCTTTTGGTTCTGATGACGACTTTAACGATGCCGTTTTTTATGCTGTTGGCACTCCTGTGACAGCTATAGATTATGATGACCTACCTGTAGTTGTTGATCCTACGGATACTGACGGAGATGGAATTCCAAATGACAGGGATGAATTTCCAAACGATCCTGATGTTGTCTATTCAACACATTATCCATCTCTTAACACATATCATTCAGTGGCTTATGAAGATTTATGGCCAAGCAGGGGTGATTATGACATGAACGACGTGGTTGTTTCATACAACTCTACCCATTTCCTTAACGGAGCAAACAAAATTGTGAAAATTACCGACAGAATCAAACCATTGTGGTCGGGAGGTATTCTAGACGTAGGCTTCGGTTACCAGATGGGAGTTTCTTCTTCTTCTGTAAGCAGTGTTAATAAAACCAGTACATTTACAGATAACAGTTTCAGATATCAGCTGTCGGCAAACGGTACTGAACAGTCACAATCCAAAGCCACTATTATGGTATTCGACAACGTAACCACATTGGGTCTGACAGGGACTGGGGCAAAACCGGTTTTCAACATCGATATAAGATTCACATCTCCTGTGACAATTGACCAGGTAACTACTCCGCCTTACAATCCGTTTATAGTTGTCAACAATAATAGCAGGGGGAGAGAAGTACACCTGCCGAATTATCTTCCTACTGAATTGGCTGACAGCAGACAACTGGGAAGTGCCAATGACAAATCGGACCCTTCTCAGAATCGCTATTACGTTTCTGACGATGCAATGCCTTTTGCAATCCTGATTCCGGAGAATTTTGAATGGCCTACAGAATCAGTGAACATTGGTGTCTATTATCCGAAATTCCTTCAATGGGCAAAATCACTTGGAGTAGATTATCCCGACTGGTACCTGTATCCGAGGTAATAAACTTATTACTTGAGCATTATTCCGGAACCGATTGTCCCATTCTTGAATATTTCAGTATGATTTTTGCGTACTCTGGCTTTCCAGTCACCCTTGTGATAAGCATAACTGACAATCATTGGTACTACTGTTGTGGCCTCTGCATAAACCATTTGTTCATGAGCAGTATTTACCTTACCCCATGAATTAGCTTCTTTAAGTGTTGAACTTGAACATGCTCCGTCACGAACATCTGCTACAGTAATCTGAACAGCGTATTGATGCATAGGAACGTCGAATCCCAGACACTCTGCACATACAACTGTATCCTGAGCGAAATTCTTTGGAACTCCACCTCCAATCATAAACAGACCACTTGTTTTTGCAGCAAGTTTTACATCTGTAAGTTCGCGGAAATCTGCAACTGAATCTATAGATAGATATGGCTTACCCTCCTTCATTCTCTCTACCTGATGCATTACAAGACCAAATCCGGCACTGCAATCGCTGAATGCAGGAACAAAAATTGGAATGTTCAATTCGTACGCAGTCTGGATTAGAGAATTTTTCTTCACGGAGTTCTTCGAAAGCCACTTGCCAATTTCGAATATGAATTCACGCGAAGAGTAAGGACGCGGTTCCAATGAGTCGGCAATTGTCTTTATTGTTGAATCACAAGCCTGAAGCTCTTCTTCATCTATGAAAGTATCGTATATTCTGTCAATATAATTGCTTCTAAGAAGTGTGTCATCTATAAATTGAGATCCCTTGTAATGTTTATAACCTAATGCCTCAAAAAAGTCCATGTCAATAATTGAGGCTCCTGTTGAAACAATTGCATCAATCATATTAAAGCGAAGCATGTCCACATATACCTGCATGCATCCACCTGCAGATGTGCTGCCTGCAATAATGAGCCAGTTTGTGGATTCCTTGTCTTTAATCATAAGTTGAAGAATGTCAGCAGCAGCAGCTGTATCGCGTGAGGTGAAAGACATATCACGCATTGCGTCTATAATGGGAGTGGAATCAATCTTTGTGATATCGATGTGCTTAATGGTATCCTTCAATAGATCTTTCTTTTTCGGTTTCATTTTTGTATTTTTAATTTTCCGCAAAGATAGATAATTTCAGTTAAGAACAAGTTTTTTACTACTTTTGAACTCTAATCCCAAACATCTATAATCCTATGTTTGATAAACAAACCTTAAAAAAATTCGAAACTCTCGAGACTCCTTTTTACTACTATGATCTGGACTTGTTGAAAAAAACTCTTGACAGGTATTCAAATGAACGGGACAGATACAGTTATCATGCTCACTACGCATTAAAAGCTAATGCCAACGAAAGGATACTATCAATTATTAAGAGTTACGGATTCGGTGCCGACTGTGTAAGTGGAAATGAGGTTTCATTGGCTCTTAAAATGGGATTCAACAGCAAAGACATTGTATATGCAGGTGTCGGTAAGTCAGACAAAGAGATTATAACTGCCCTTAACGGAGGAATATTCAGCTTTAATTGCGAGTCCATACCAGAAATAGAAGTAATAAACAACCTGGCTGTTGGTTTAGGTAAGAAAGCCAGTATTTCGCTTAGAATCAACCCCGATATTGATGCACATACTCATAAATACATTAGCACCGGAAGAGCCCAGGATAAATTTGGAATCAGCCCCTGGATGTTCGAATCTGTAATAAGAACAATAGACAACTGTCCCGGTATTGAACTGACAGGTCTTCACTTCCATGTAGGGTCGCAGATTACCGATTTGAATGTCTTTGAATTGCTTTGTATAAGAATAAACGATTTGCAAGGTTGGTTCAGAGAAAAAGGGCTTCTTTTGAAGAATATTAATCTTGGTGGTGGTCTTGGTGTTGATTATTCCGACCCGGATGCCTTCCCAATACCAGATTTTACCGACTATTTCAAAATAATAAACAAAAACCTAGAAGTTTATCCGGGACAGTCAGTTCATTTTGAACCGGGCAGAGCTCTTGTTGCTCAGTGTGGAACGCTGGTATCGAGAGTTCTTTATGTCAAAATGGGTAAAGGAAAGAAGTTTGCGATTCTAGATGCTGGTATGAATGACCTTATCCGGCCGGCTCTTTATCAAGCCTCTCACAAGTTGCAAAACCTGACATCGAATGGTAGGTTAATGAAGTACGATGTTGTTGGCCCGATTTGTGAATCCAGTGACAGGTTCGGTAAAAATATCCTGATGCCAGAGACTGGCAGGGGAGATATTGTTGCGATACGGTCAGCAGGAGCCTACGGCCAGGTTATGAGCATGAGATACAATCAAAAGCCGCTTGCACCGGAGTATTATTCTGAGTAAAACAATTATATATTAAGAAAATCAACTATCTATGAGCAGGTTAAGTTCAAAAGAAAAATATGTTAATCAGGTATATCAGCTTTTCAGACAGAAGGGCTTAAGATTGACAATGGATGATATTGCGAACGAGTTAAGACTTACCAAAAAAACTCTTTACAATAATTTTTCCAGCAAGGATGACCTTATGCGGACTGTTATGCAACATGTGCTTGAAGATATAGAGTTTAAAATCAATATCGCACTCAATCAGGGAAAAAATGCGATAGAGGCTCTCTACCTTACTAGTTCTATGATGAATAAATCCTTAGAGGACATTGGTCCACTTTTGTTGAGCGACTCTTCGGTATGTCTTCCTGACCTTAAAGTTCTGGACCATACTAACCGCATGAGTTTTTATTCAAGGATTATTTTTGAAAATCTGGAGAGAGGACTCTCTGAGTCTTTGTATAGGGAGGATATAAACAAAGAGCTTACAACTCTCTTTTTTACCTCAGCAATGGCAAAAATTTATTCGTGGAACGGATCATATATATTTTTGAAAGATCCATATATCTTTCATTCAGAGCTTGTAAGATATCATCTTGAGGCTATCGTAAACGATGAAGGGAGGACCATCCTTAAGAATTTCATCAAAAAATGACTATTTTTGCCGTCTGAAAAATAATCGAAGAGATGTTTGAAAATTTAATTGACAGATTAGAAGGCTCGTTTAAGCTCCTCAAGGGAGAAGGTAGAATTACAGAAATCAATATTGCCGAAACTTTAAAGGATATCCGCAAGGCATTGCTGGATGCCGATGTCAGTTACAAGATAGCCAAGACTTTTTGTGACGATGTCAAGCAGAAGGCACTTGGGCAGGATGTACTTAGAGCTGTACGTCCGGGTCAAATGATGACAAAGATTGTCCATGATGAATTGACTCTTCTGATGGGAAGTGAAGCAGAGGACATATCTGTTAAAGGCAACCCGGGCATAGTCTTGGTTTCCGGACTTCAAGGCTCCGGAAAGACCACATTCTCCGGCAAACTGGCACTCAACTGCAAAACCAAGAGAGGTCTAAAATGCTTGCTGGTAGCTTGTGACGTTTACAGACCTGCTGCTATAGAACAGCTTAAGGTTCTTGGCGAACAGGTAGGAGTCACTGTATATTGGGAGGAAGGTTCCACAAATCCGGTACAAATTGCAAAGAATGCAGTAACTAAAGCAAAACAGGAGGGTTATTCCCTTGTAATTGTAGATACAGCAGGTCGTCTTGCAGTTGACGAACAGATGATGAACGAGATTGCAGCAATTAAAAAAGCTATCAATCCTACAGAAACACTGTTTGTTGTAGATTCAATGACAGGACAGGATGCAGTTGAGACAGCAAAGACATTCAATGAAAGACTGGATTTTGATGGTGTCGTCCTGACTAAACTCGATGGTGACACCCGCGGTGGAGCTGCATTATCTATTAAAGCAGTAGTTAACAAACCAATAAAATTTGTCTCTGCCGGTGAAAAGATGGAGGCGCTGGATGTTTTTCACCCCAAGAGGATTGCCGACCGGATACTTGGCATGGGAGACGTTGTCTCTCTTGTGGAAAAGGCACAGGAACAGTTTAATGAAGAGGAGGCAAGAAAACTTCAGAAAAAACTTGCAAAGGACCAGTTTACCCTTGACGACTTCTATTCCCAGATACAGCAGATAAAAAAGATGGGTAACATAAAGGATCTTGCTTCAATGATTCCAGGTATGGGTAAAGCTCTTAAGGATATCGATATAGATAATTCATCATTCAAGAATATAGAGGCGATAATCCAGTCCATGACCCCTCAGGAAAAGGGAAACCCCAATATTTTAAATGGTAACCGCAGAAAGAGAATTGCTATGGGTAGCGGAACATCCATTGCTGAGGTAAACCGTCTTGTCAAACAGTTTGAAGATACCAGGAAGGTTATGAAAAACATGGCGGGAGGCGCAGGGAAGAATGCAATGAAGGCACTTGGTTCTCTTAAAAGAAGATAAATAAACCATCAAAATTTTAATGAAATATGGTAATTCTTGACGGAAAGGCAACAGCAGACCAAATTAAGATAGAAATAGCTGAAAAGGTTGAGGATATTATTAAAAAAGGGGGCAAAAGACCTCATCTTGCAGCCATTCTGGTGGGTGATGATGGTGCTTCACAAACATATGTAGGACACAAGGAAAGGGCCTGTGTACAGGCTGGCTTTAAATCTACAATACTTAGATTCCCAGCTGAGACCTCCGAGGAAAAGCTACTTGAGGAGATTGCATTAATAAATGCTGACAACGACATCGATGGACTGATTGTTCAGTTGCCGTTACCCAAGCATATCAATGAACAGAAGGTTATTGAAGCTATTGACCCAATGAAAGATGTTGACGGTTTTCACCCTGTGAATGTTGGCCGTATGGTACTCGGGCTTCCATCATTTGTGTCAGCAACTCCCGACGGCATTATGGAACTGATTTCACGATATAAAATTGAAACAGCAGGTAAACATTGCGTTATTATTGGGAGAAGCAACATTGTCGGAAGGCCAATGGCTAACTTGCTTTCACAAAAATCAAACCCGGGAGACTGCACCGTTACCATGTGTCACAGCAGGACAAAAAATCTAAAGGAACACACACTTCAGGCAGACATTATAATTGCTGCACTTGGAGTGCCGGGATTTCTCAAGGGTGATATGGTTAAAGAGGGTGCAGTAGTTATAGATGTCGGTATAACAAGAGTGAAAGCCGATACTAAGACCGGCTTTCGTTTGGCAGGGGATGTTCTGTTTTCTGAAGTTTCACCTAAATCATCTTTTATAACTCCCGTACCTGGTGGCGTTGGACCAATGACAATAACGTCATTGTTGAAGAATACCCTAAAGGCTTCCGGAAACTAGTTACCGGCTGACACCCTCGTGGCCTCTTCCGATATTCCAACCTTTCTTGCCTTGGCAGCTTTTCCCTGTCCGAACCTGTAGCTGAAACTCAGCACAATCTGTCTGCTTCTGTAGGAAGAGTGGAATTCATACCCGTTAAGTATACTATTGCTAAGATCTGCCCTTGTAGTCTGAGTGTTTAGTATATCGGTCATATTCAGTGATAAAGTGGCTTTGTTGTTCATCATGTTCTTCTTTGCACCAATTGAGAGATCTCCACTAGGTTTAACAACAAAATACCCGTAAGGAATACCCGATTGAAAATTACCTGTAATCTCAACTTTATAGTTTTTTGGCAGAAGAAATGCAGCATTGGCTGTTCCTTGTGCGAACAAAGAACTTCTAGTATAATCAAGATCCTTGTTTGAAACATTGGCAAGGAAACAGTTAGCATTCAATACCAGCCATTTTGTCACAACCAATTCTGTAAGAGATATTGTGGCACCAACAAAGGACTGATGTCCGAAATTCTCCCACTTAAGCATTTTTTCTCCTGTCGATGGATTGAAATATGGATTCTGAATTATTACACCATTAGAAAACTGTCCATCTATGCTTACTGTAAGGTTTTTCATAATTCCAAGTGACAGGCTCAATCCATGACTGAATTCAGGGTCAAGGTCCGGATTTCCCTCCAGTGAACTGCTTGCATCAACGTACATTCTGAACGGATTAAGCTGGTAGAAACTTGGTCTTTTTATCCTGTATGTATATGAAAGCCCGAATCTCAAGTTGTCGTTGGGAGTATATCCCAAAAATGCTGTTGGAAACAAGTCAAGATATTTTTTTGATGTAAGAGTGTCGGCACTTATCCATTCTCCCTTTGCATTAGTGAGTTCTGCCCTTATTCCTGCTTTTGCCGTCCATTTAGTGCTAAATTGTTTAGCCAAAGAGAGATATGCTGCCGATACATCCTCGGTATAATTGAACTTGCTACTGAGTAGGTTGTTTTTTGTCCAAGCATTATTTATTTTGTCTTCTCTTACAAGGTCGTTGTCTGTCTTACTTTCTGCCCATTTTATCCCAGCTTCCAGCTTTGCTTTCTTCCATAGTGTCTGTTCAAAGTCTGCCTTTACAGATTTTATATTGATATATTGAGCCGAATTGCTTTGAAAAATATCAGGAACCCTTGTCTGGTTATTTGCTGCATTTAAAAATTCGTTTGTCTGGAAACTATAGTTGCCTATATCATAATAGCCCCAGTCTGCATTAACCGTAATCTCCTGATTATCCTTGAAAATATGGGTGTAATTAAGATTACCCGAGAAGTTGCCAAAGTTTCCCTTATTGTCTATACCTGTATTTATCTTCTCTGTTAAAGTGCCGTTTTCGTACAACTTACTGCCGGTGACAGGATCATATGTGTTATCCTCTGAGTTCCTTATAAAACCTGAGAGAATTACACCAAATGTGTTTTGTTTGTTTATAAATATATCATTTGAAACCTTGAAAGAGTTATTATGTACAATTCTGTCTACTTCTGTGTTTCCTTTCAATATTTTACCGCCTCCAAGATTGGTTGTGGAGTTAAATATGTTGAATGTCTCATTGTATCTGGGACTGTATGAAACAGAAGTACTGGTCTTTTCTCCTCTGTAATTCAGATTTAACGTTCCATCTGCTCCCTGATAATATCTGGTATATGGAGCAGATGTATAACCAGCTCTCATGGAACCATTTATACCCTTTACGAAGTTCTTCTTTGTCCGAATGTTTATTATGCCACCGCTACCCGATGCATCATATTTTGCTGAAGGATGCGCAATTATCTCAATTTTATCTATTGTGGCACCATCTGTTCCGTTGAGTAACGATTCAAGTTCCTGGCCTGAAAGGTAGGAGGGTCTGCCATCGATCCAAACCTGCACTGCTGAACCGTTCAACAGTATATTTCCATCGGGATCTATGCTGATACCAGGAGCCTTCCTCAAAACGTCGAGTGCATTGCTACCCTGAGTGGCAATTGCATCGGCGACATTCATCACAATCTTATCTAGTTTTTGCTCAATAACCGGAATCCTTGCAGTCACTACTGCAGATTTAAGAGTCACTGCATCGGTCGCAAGAGCAATCGTTCCAAGATCGATGTTGGTTGCATTTTCTGCAATCCTTATGTTTAAGGTTGTATCCTTAAATCCTATGAATGATACCTTGACATTACAAACACCAAAAAGAATATTGTTAACAGTGAATTTCCCATCCTCTCCCGATGTAGCACCTCCGATGATTTTCTTTTCGTTGTTTAAAATACTTACTGTTGCAAAAGGGAGAGCATTTCCATTCTCCTTTTCAATTACTTTGCCATAAATTATGCCGCTGTTTTTTGCAGCAAAAGCACTGCTGAATATTAAAATTGTCAGTAACAGGCTTAAAAATTTGTTATACATAGATTGTTTAAAATATAAATACATTGTTATACATAGTTGTTCTTACACACTTTTAGACGCAGAATATTGTCAAATAGTTGCACTCTTCTGAATATTTTTTTAATTTATTTGCAGTTAAAGACTTCAGACGGCTCAATTCCGAGCAAACTCATCCTTGTAACTATTTTGGGGAGTTCCTCCTTTATAAATTGTTCCTTTTGAATTTTTATTATTGAATTCCTGGATCCAGGTGAGATAAAGTATCCAACTCCGCGTCTGTTGTAAATCACTTCTATAGACTGAAGATGATCGTAAGTTCTCATTATAGTGTTAGGATTGACTCCAAGGGCAACTCCAAGCTCCCTTACAGAGGGAATTCGGTCTTCCGTTACCCACTCTCCGGTCAGAATCTTGTCGCACAAGGTATCTGCTATCTGGAGGTATATCGGTTTATGTTCGTTGAATTCCATGATTAGTATTGCTGGGTTTTCATTTTATAAAAGGTGCCGGTAAGGAATCCGATTGGCATAAATACATAAAATGTAGTCATAGCCAAATAGTACAACGCTTTAATAGCACTGCCCAGTCCATCAGCAGAACCTAGCTTCCCTAATTGAGATAATGAATTCTGACCTATTACAATATGAGTATTTGTAGTATCAATATTAATGAACTGATCTCTTGCAACTACTGTCAGAAAGAAAACTACAATAAGAGCTAATACTAGATACAATGCAGCCCCTGACATTATGGTTTTTGACACCTTGTTCTTTTTAAACAGGAAATTGCCAAATATGCATCCTTGTTGAAAGATCAGCGCGTCTGCTATACTTTCCAGTATTCTCTGTGTATTTAGGACAGAGTTTATTGCATAACCAGAAAACGATGATGGAGATAATGTTGATATTATTGTATCAGTAAAAAGAATAGCACAAAATGTAACTAGTGGTAATATAATTACGGTGTTGATCAACATACTAAGATACTTCTCGGTTACAGATGCCGGGAGCAATACGTAATCGATGCCCTTTTTAGGATGATTATAGCTTTTGTACAAGTTGAACGGAGCAATTACCATAGTGATAAAAGTAGCAATAAATACATAGGTTGCTCTTGAAGTCGCAGATGAAGCACCACCGTCAAATATTAAAATACTCACCCAGTATCCAACCAAAATCAAAGAAAACGTTCCTGCCATTTTGATAATCATAGGAACCCTCTCTGCCAACTCCTTTTTTAGAAGTTTAAAAAATCTGTTTGATGAAAATATTTCGTTCATAACCTTATTTGCTGTTAAAAATTTCGCGTATTTCTTGTTTATTAATAAGCACTGCATTAAACAGAGCTTCTATGTTCACTTTGCTCTCCTGGTTGGTGGTGTTTCTTTGAACCACAAGATACCCTCCCAATGTAGCTTCGCAATAAAGGGCATCGTTTGCAGGTGTGTTGCTAAAGCTGAAACTTAGTTCCTTGCTTATGTTCTCAATCGATTCATTGAGCAGTACGGCATTCTTGTCAAGTATGATAATCGGATCGATGAGGTTCTCCAGGTCCCTTACCTGATGTGTGGAAATCACTATACAACTCTCTTCTGTCGAAGCCTGAGAAATAACTTTTCTTAATTGTGATTTTGAAGGAATATCAAGACCGTTACTCGGTTCATCAAGTAGAATCAGCTTTGTGTTTGTAGAGAGAGCAAATGCTATGATTGCCTTTTTCTGCTGACCGAATGACAGTTGTGTGAATTTTGAATTTCCTTTAACCTCAAAGTCGGTCATTAGTCTGCTAAACTTGTTAGTGTCATAGTTAGGATAGAATTGGCCACGGAGTCTTGCAAAGTCGTTTACGATAATGTCTGGTCCAACAAAGTCCTCAGGAATGAAGAACAGCTCTTGCAGAAAACCGGGATTTCTGTCAAAAGGATTATAACCCATAATGGTGCAGCTTCCTGACTTAGGTTTAAGAAGACCACTCATAATTTTGAGAAGAGTAGTCTTGCCAACGCCGTTTTGTCCCAGCAGACCATATATCTTCCCTGCCTTCAGAGTAAGGCTGATATCCTTGAATACCAGATGTTTTGAATAATTAAAATTCAGATTTTGAATATTTACCATAATATTTATTATTGTTTTTGCCTTAGTGTATTAGTGAAGTAGTACACTACAAAGGTAAGTGTGTTTTTTTAACCACCAAATTTTTTTGTAATTTTGTATAAAATATTTTAGAAAAATAACGATGAAATATAAATTTATATTCACTATTATTCTGATAATAAGCTTTATAAATCTTTTTTCTCAAGAAAAGGGTGCAGATGAAAAAGAGATCAGGAATAATCTCACATATCTGTCAGGAGATAAGCTTAAAGGTAGAGAACCCGGTACTAAAGAGGATAAAATTGCAGCACAATTCATTGCTTCAAAATTAAAATCCTATGGTCTAAAGCCACTTATTGGTAATGATCCTCTCGTCCCGTTTAAGTTTACCCTTTACAGGGAAAAGAAAGGAAAAGCCTCAATAAAGATTGGCAGTATCACATTAAAAGAGGGCATTGATTTCTCTGTTTTACCAATTTCTCCATCAGCAGACATCGTGGGTAACCTGGTATTTGGAGAAAGTGAAAAAGGAGAACCGGTGGCGGACCTTAACGGGAAAGTTGTTGTAATAAAATCTTTAAGAGATAGTATACCCTTTAAAATCACTACTTTAAAGGACAAGGGTGCAGTTGCTGTACTGTTTTACTCAAATGAGATACTCAACCGGGAAACAAGAACAGAAAACAGGGGAATATCTCTGCCCGTTGCTCAGATTTCTATGCAGACATTAAAACAAATATCTTCGATGCAGGGAGAAAGTGTCAGAATAGAGACTGATATTCAGATTATAAAAGGCAAATCATATAATGTGGTAATGCATACCGGCCAACTAAACTCAAATATGTCAATACTGATTGGAGCGCATTATGATCATCTTGGATTTGGTGGGAATGGCTCATCCAGCATGAGTCCCGCGAAAAAAGAGATACATAACGGTGCCGATGATAATGCAAGTGGAGTAGCAGCGGCAATGGAGATAGGCAGGTTATTGGCAAAAAACAGTACTTACCTAAAGAAAGACATAGTAATTGTAGCATTTGGAGGGGAGGAGAGAGGTCTGCTAGGATCAAAAATTGTAGCAGATACTTTAAAAAAGCTTAATCTCTCGCCCTCTCTCATGATAAATCTAGACATGGTGGGCAGACTATCAGATAACAAGCTTCAGGTAGGAGGAGCCGGAACATTTTCAGAGGCCGATTCAATTATCCGCAAAAGCAACAGTAACTTTGACTTCAATCTGTCAGTCACCAGAGAGGGAAACGGGCCTTCCGATCACTCTTCATTCTATTCCACAGAAGTTCCTGTGTTATACTTTACAACAGGTGTTCACAAGCAGTATCATACTCCACAAGATGATGTTGAATTGATAAATTTCCCCGGAATGGTTGCAGAAATCAACTATATTGCTACAATAGCCAATGAATTGGCAGGTAACCCTGATAGGCCGGTATTTATAAAGACATCATCACCATCATCACCTGCAAGAGCTAATTTCAAGGTTACTTTAGGACTTATTCCTGACTTTACTTACGAAGGCGGAGACGGATTTAAGGCTGGCCCCGTAACTGACGGCAAACCTGCTCAAAAGGGAGGAATGTTGACGGGTGACATAATAACAGCGATAAATGGTAAAAAAATCTCAAATATCTATGAATATATGTCACGTCTGGGAGAACTTAAAGCGGGTGATGTTATACAGGTAGATATTAGAAGAGACGGACAAGCAATGAAGTTGACAATTAAATTGTAAAAATATTAGTAATGAATAAAAATACGCAATACTGGATTCTGGCAATATTAATAACGTTATCCGCTGTTTTCTATCAAAGATTGACAGGCCCGACAAACCCTAAAAGGGTGAAATTTGAACTTGCAGGAAAAGAGTACTCAACTAAACTGCCGAGAAGCCTTGAGACTACAGTAACACTAAGTGAAGCAGGGGGCGATTACGAGTCACTGGGTAAGATGTCGGTGATGGAAATTGCAGTTCCTGAATCACCCAAAGATATGAATGTGATTATTTACTATCGGATATATCCTGGTAATGATACAATAAGAACAGTTCCAGCATCAAAAACTGGAGATACCTATTCTGTTTTACTTCCATCACAGCCACCTGCCGGTAAGCTGGCTTACTTTGTGGAATTTAATGATGGATATCAGGCAAATACATTAGGAATGAGACAGAATGTAATAATGCGCTTTAAAAATCCTGTGCCACCATATGTCCTTATTCCGCATATTCTTCTTATGTTTCTGACAATGCTTTTATCTACATATGCAGGTGTAATTGCCTTTACAAAATCTAAAAAGACAACAAAGTATGCACTTATGGTTATAATTACCCTGGGTATAGGTGGATTGATTCTTGGTCCGGTTGTTCAGAAGTACGCTTTTGGAGCCTATTGGACAGGGTGGCCTTTTGGTGAAGATCTAACAGATAATAAAACCCTTGTAGTGTTCCTGTTCTGGCTCACTGCTTGGCTAGTCAACATGAAAAAATCAAGGAAGTGGCTCTATGTTTTAGCTGCTGCAGTAATGCTGATGGTTTACACAATACCGCATAGTACAGCGGGATCTGAATATAACCATGAAAAGGGTGAGATTGTGACGGGCAAATAAATCAGTATTTGTGAGAATCTGCTTTGCCTATCTCATCTGTGCTTATTTTTACCTTTGTCAGAGCCCTCCATACATAAACGATATACCCTAATACAAAAGGAATCATCAATGAGGCGAAAGCCATAACTTTAAGTGTAAACTCGCTGGAAGAGCTATTGTACAAGGTAAGCGAATTCTGGATATTAACCGTAGAGACAAAAAATGCTGTATCGTTGAAAGCTGCACAAATAAGAATACTCCAGACAGCCACAACCACACCTCCACCGGTAATGTAGAAACTGTATCTTCCTTTGGCAAAGAAAGATGTCCCTAATCCCCATAATACCAGAATCACTCCCATTAACAGCATTGCCAAGGGCCAGATAAGCTGGGTCATGTTGAAGAAATACTTATATCTCACAGGACTTATAAGTCCGTTTTCCTGGCTGACTGAGTAACCTGTCATTGTAAAGAGCACCAGTAGAAGTAATACAAAGCCAATGACGAATGCGGTACCTGTCACCTTTACCTGCGATTTGCATCTTGTGATGAACGCGTCAGAGTCAATCTGCATGATTATATACAGAAGACCAAGAGTCCTGGCGGCAAGAAAAACAACAATACCCATTGTTAGGTTAAACGGATTAGTTATTGCATCGAGGCCATGCCATCCATTTGTCCAGTAGGATATTGTGGGCTTATAAATATCTGTGATACTCATTTTGTCCATTACAAAAGAACCTCCTGTAAAGAAAGTGCCCACAGCAACGCCAATTAATATGGTACCAACCATTCCGTTAAGGAAAAGGAATGTTTCGTATGTTTTGGCTCCGAGTAAATTCCCTGCCTTGCCGCGAAACTCATAGGATACGGCCTGTATCACAAAAAGAAAAAGAATTGCTGTCCATAACCAGTAGGCACCTCCAAAACTTGTAGAGTAGTATAACGGGAACGAAGCAAAAATTGCCCCTCCAAATGTGACAAGAGTAGTGAACGTAAGCTCCCACTTATGTCCCAGAGCATTTATTAGTAGAGTTTTTTCCTCCTTGTTTTTTGTGGACCATATCAATAGTGATTGTCCGCCCTGGACAAACATCAGAAAAACAAGAATTGCACCAAGAAGAGAGACGAGTATCCACCAATAGTGTTGAAGAAAATATAACATAATCACTGAATTTTAGTTATGTGAATTATAGATTATTATTAATCAGGCACCCGGGCCTTTCTTGATAACTTTGAAAAGAATAGCAAGTTCGGCAATAAGCAAAACAGAAAACAGTACAAAGAAAAGAATGATGGTTACAAGCACCGAAGAGGAACTCACTCCTGATACGGAAGCCTGTACAGGAAGAAGATTCTGAATTGTCCATGGCTGACGTCCCACCTCGGCAACTATCCATCCTGCCTGAGAACATATATAGACAAGGGGAACACTTGTAATTGCCATATACTGGAACCAACGGCTCTTACCAATCAGAGACTTTCTCTCCATAAAGATTGTTAAAAGAAAGAGTAGAATAAAGTAACCGCCCAGAATAACCATAACCCTGAAAGCATAGAACGTAAGAGGGACATTAGGGACAATATCCTGAGGGTTTTTAATAAAACCATATCCAAAATGTTCAAAGTTATCCATAAGCTGTTTTCTGGCAATCTCCTTGCCTTCATCATCACCGGCCTCTTTAGCTTTGTTGTAGAGAGCCAGTGCTGCGATAGCACTTTTTCCCCTTACGATTTTCTCCTCTACAGACAACGCAACTTGCTGCTCACCATTGACATCGGTATAGGTGTATCCACCTTTAAGGATATCTTCAATCCCGGGAACAAATGAGTCGAATTTTCTGTTGGCCAGAAGTGATAGCCCCTGAGGTATGGAAATGTTGAAAATATATGGTTTCTCGAGCTCGTAACCTATGGAGTCATCTACCATGGCAGATACGTTTTTCTTTGGATTAAGAATGCCAAATGCTACAAGAGGAGTGCCATTGGAACTCCTGTATAACCCTTCCATTGCAGCTAGTTTCATGGGTTGCTTTTGTGAGACCTGGTAGCCTGACCCATCTCCTGACCATATAAGAACGACAAGTGATATCAGCCCGAATATTGCAGCTATCTTTATACTTCTTCTGGAAAATTCCTCCTCTCTTTTTTGCAAAAGGTACCACGAACTAATTCCAATCACAACAACCGAACCCAACACATAGGCATTGGTTATTGTGTGGATGAACTTGTTAAGGGCAACAGGTGAGGTTGCAACAGCCCAGAAATCTACCATCTCATTTCTTGCTGTATCCGGATTGAATTCCATACCAATGGGGTATTGCATCCAGGCATTGGCAACAAGTATCCAGAGAGCAGATAGTGCGGTGCCAAAAGCAACTAGCCATGTAGATAAAAGATGGGCTTTTTTACTCACTTTGTTCCATCCGAAGAACATTATTGCAAAGAATGTGGTTTCCATAAAAAATGCAAGAATCCCTTCAATAGCCAGAGGAGCACCAAATATATCACCTACAAACCACGAGTAGTTGCTCCAGTTTGTTCCAAATTGAAACTCTAAAATAATGCCCGTTGCCACGCCAATTGCAAAATTGACCGCAAAGATCTTCATCCAGAATTTCGTTGTCCTTTTCCAAAATTCATTCCCGGTACGGACATAGTATGTCTCCATAATTGCAATTATGAAACCCAGTCCTATAGTGAGGGGAACGAATATCCAATGGAACATAGCTGTTAGGGCAAATTGTAGCCTTGACAGATCTACGAGTGAAGCTAAAAGCATATTTATTAAGTATTTAGGTTTAGTCTAATTTATTTTGTCAACTCTTGTATGACATGCCGGCTCTTCTCTTCATTGGTATTGTAAACCCCCAGCTCGTTTTTAAAAAAGAAAAGCTTGAGTATAAAAAACATAATGAAAAGTTTAATGATAACAATCAACCAGAGTGTCTTTCCAAGAGTCATGCTCCTGAAACCATCATAGTAAAAAAACCAGATTCTTTTTAGCAATGATTCTTTCATAGAATAAAATTCTCATTAAAGATAGCGTTTTTTTTGGTTATTTAAAAAACAGGTAAGATGTTTGTCAGAATTTCTATCTTTGTAAAAAACAAAATAAACTCATATGGAACGTAGAAATTTTCTCAAAACTGCTCTTCTTGGAGGAATTGCGGGAGTAGTACAACTAAAGTCAAATGTTCTTTCGGCAAGTGAAAGCATCTCTGTAAAAAAGGAGAATGATATTGTTGCTGTGATGGGCGGAGAACCGGAAGTCATGTATGCTAAAGCTATTAAAGCAATGGGTGGCATCTCGGCATTTGTAAAAAAAGGTCAGAAAGTTGTAGTTAAACCAAATATCGGCTGGGACAAAAAACCTGAAATGGCAGCAAATACAAATCCCAAACTTGTTGCTGCAATTGTCAAGGATTGTCTGGCTGCCGGTGCATCTGAGGTTGTTGTATTCGATCATACATGTGACGAGTGGCAATCTTGTTATAAGAATAGTGGTATTGAAGAAGCAGCAAAAGCTGAAGGAGCAAAAATGGCTTTCGCACATGACGAGAAATATTACAGGGATGTTCAGATAACAAAAGGGTTGAGACTAAAAAATGCCAAGATTCATGAATCAATTCTTGATTGTGATGTATGGATTAATGTTCCTGTCCTAAAAAATCATGGAGGAGCCAAAATGTCAATAGCCATGAAAAATTTCATGGGGATAGTTTGGGACAGAAGGTTCTGGCATGCAAATGACCTGCAGCAGTGTATAGCAGATTGTACAACCATAGCAAAGATGCCTGTTTTAAATATTGTGGACGCATACCGGGTCATGACACAGAATGGACCAAAAGGCAAGTCAGCTGAAGATGTACAAATGGGAAAAGCTCTTTTCATGTCATCGGATATAGTAGCAGTAGATACGGCTGCAGTGAGGTTTTTCAACCAATTCAGAGAGATGAAGCTTGAGGATGTCGGACATATAGGACAAGCAGACAAGTTGAAAGTTGGAACATCAGACATAGATAAATTAACAATAGAAAGGATTAAAATATAAAAATCATGTACAAATTTCTGAAAAGGACAAGAGTCGCTCTCTCATTACTGTTTCTTGTACTTATTACCTTGAGTTTTCTCTTTTTTTCTAACAGAGAGACTCAGTTTTTCTCTTTTTTTCTGAAGCTTCAGTTTGTACCATCTGTGCTTGGAGCCATTACAGGAAGCGTAATTTTCCTTGTAATACTGTTATTACTGACACTTCTTTTCGGAAGAGTATATTGCTCAACTCTTTGTCCGATGGGTACTCTTCAGGATTTTGTAACTTGGTCAGCAAAGTATGTAAAAACTAAAAAGAATAACAGGTTCAAATATGATAAACCTTACAACTGGCTTAGATATTCTGTTCTTGCACTTGTAGGGCTCCCTTTTATTTTTGGAATCACTCTTCCTTTGGCCTACCTTGATCCATATTCAAACTACGGCAGAATTTCAAATGAAATATTAAGTCGGACAGAACAGTTTATCCATAATGGTTTTTCACAGATCTTTCCTGATACGGTTTTTTTTAGAAGTTACTCTGTTTTTGTTGCTGGTTCTTTTGCCTTTGCCTTGATTTATCTTTTGATGGTTTTGATATTCAGTGCTTTAAAAGGACGTCTTTATTGTAATACATTATGTCCCGTAGGGTCAATTCTTGGTTTAATTTCCAGATTTTCTATCTTCAAGCCAACAATAAATGAAAATTGCAACCATTGCATGGCCTGTGTCCAAAAGTGTAAGAGCCAGTGCATAGACATTAAGAACAAAAGTGTAGATGAAACAAGGTGTGTAGCATGTCTTGATTGCATGCAGATATGCAAAAGAGGTGCTATTTCATATAAGTTCTCATGGGGGAAAACTAAAAAATCAACTATTGAAGTGGACTCGGCAAAACCTGACATGATTGAGTCTAAGGACAGAAGACGGGCAATAATTGCACTTGGCCTGGTAGGAACAGCTCTGGCAGCGAGAGCTGCAAACTTCGGTCCTGTATTGACATCTAAACCAAAAATCACAGGTATTGCACCTCCCGGTTCACAAAGCATAGAGCATCTGAAAAAAAATTGTACTGCCTGCCATGCATGTATTGCAGCATGTCCTAACGGAATAATCAAACCTGCAACAGGTGAGTACGGTCTGGACGGAATTTTGCTCCCTGTCCTTAACTTCAAAGATCATTTCTGTGGTTATGAATGTAATATCTGCACACAGGTTTGTCCAAACGGAGCCCTTCAGCCTATGACAGTAGAAGATAAACAGTTGTGTCAGATTGGAAAGGCTCATTTTTCTCTAAAAAGCTGTATAGTCTTTACCGACAGGACCGATTGCGGAGCATGTGACGAACACTGTCCTACAAAAGCAATCACAATGGTACCATATAGGGACTTCGGATTGTTCATCCCAAAGTTGAACAAAGATATCTGTATAGGATGTGGCGGATGTGAATACATCTGTCCTGCTGTTCCAGTAAAGGCAATGATTGTTCATGGCAACGAAATTCACTCACTGGCACAGAAACCTACTCGTGATGAACAGAAAAAGGTAAAGGTAGATGAATTCGGATTCTGAGAGGGTGTCAATCTTCACTCTCTTCCTTTAAAAGTTCCGGCCTCAAATCTCTTGTCCGTTTCATTGCCTGGTTATCCTGCCAATCTTTTATAAGTTTAGGATTTCCTGATAGAAGAACGTCGGGGACCTTCCATCCGTTGAAATCTGCAGGTCTGGTATATACCGGAGGAGCGAGCATGTTATCCTGAAATGAGTCACTTAATGCAGATGTTTCATCTGATATTGCGCCCGGTATGAGCCTTATTATAGCATCACAAAGTACTGCCGCAGGTAGTTCCCCTCCGCTGAGAACATAATTTCCTATTGATATCTCCCTTGTGATAATGTGTTCACGTATCCTGTGATCGATTCCCTTAAAGTGACCACACAAGATTATTAGATTTGTTTTGCAAGAGAGACTATTTGCAAGTTGTTGGCCTAAAAGCTCTCCATCTGGGCTCATGTAAATTATTTCATCATAATCCCTCTCTTTTTTTAAATGGGAAATAAGCTTGTAAACAGGTTCAACCATCATTATCATACCGGCATCACCACCGAATCCGTAATCGTCCACCTGCTTGTATTTGCCTTTACCATATTCACGCAAGTCATGTATATGCAGTTCTACCAATCCTTTATTTTTAGCTCGCTGTATTATAGAGTGATTAAGCGGACTATCAAGCAGTTCAGTTACTATACTAAGAATATCTATTCGTATCATGGTGCAAATTTACATAAATCACTGCTTTAGCAAACTTTTTTTGTATATTTGCGAGTTATTAATCTATTAGTCTTGTAATGATGAGTCAAGAATTGAACACTACTGCTCCGGAGGAGCAATTCAAGGAAGGAGATATCCTTGAAAATACGTCGAGTAAAGAGTCTTTAACAGAGTATCCAGATCACTCCAGCAAAAGTCTTAAGGAAATAGTACAAATCTTTCAGGAACTTCTTGACAGAGGTGACCAACAGGAGATGTACAAATATGCAGAAGGAATAAAAGCTGCATTTTATAAGGCCCTTAAGAGAGAAAAAATTGCTGCAGGTTTCCACATCTCTGCAGAAACCACTGAGGAGCATCTTGTAGATTCTGAAGAAAATCTTGTTTCCAACAACCCTTTTGCAGAGCTGGAAAGAGGCTTCAAAGAGTTGTATTCGAGGTATAAAACAGTGAGACTCAGTTTTTTACAAACACTTGAGAAACAGAAGGAAGAGAATCTGCACAAAAAAGTTCAGATTATAGAGGAGTTGAAAAGCCTATTGGAAAAACAGGAGGACCTGCATCAGACTTTCCCTGCATTCAGAGAACTGCAGAACAGATGGAAGTCGGTTGGCCCTGTTCCTCAGGCAAATAACAAGGATACATGGGACACATATCAGTATCTTGTAGAAAAATTCTATGATTTTGTCAAGATTAATAACGAGCTCCGCGATTTGGACCTTAAGAAGAACCTTGAGATTAAAATTGAGTTATGCAATAAAGCCGAAGCTCTTGTAAACGAGCCAAATATTGTGGTTGCTTTCAGAAAATTACAGAAATTGCATGAAGAGTGGAGAGACCTTGGCCCTGTGAGCAAGGAGCAACGGGAAGAGATATGGGAGAGATTCAAGAAGGCTACATCTAACATTAATAAAAGACAACAGGATTATTTTGAAGGTCAAAAAGATGACCAAAAGAAAAATCTTGACCTTAAAGCTGAACTTTGCGATAAGGTTGAAGCAATTGCAAATGTTCCCAATGATGAGAATAAAGACTGGAATACACTTACCAAAGAGATAGAGCAACTCCAGAACCAATGGAAGAACATCGGTTTTGCTTCCAAAAAGGATAATCAGAGGATTTATGATAGATTCAGAGCTGCTTGTGACCTATTCTACAACTCAAAGAGAGAACACTATTCTCAATTCAAGGGCGTCATGCAAGAGAATCTGGATTTGAAGATATCACTTTGTGAACAGGCCGAGGCATTAAAGGATAGTCAGGACTGGAAAAAAACGACAGATCTTCTTATAAACCTTCAGAAAAGGTGGAAAGAGATAGGGCCAGTTGCGCGAAAACAATCAGATATAGTATGGAAAAGATTCAGAGCTGCTTGTGATGCGTTTTTCGATAACAAAGCAAAGCATTTTAGTTCAGTGGATGATTCGTATGAGCAGAACCTGAATAAAAAACTTGAACTTATACAAGAGATAAATGACTACAAAATTGATACTAAGGCATCTGAAAATGCGGAAGCATTAAAAGACTTTCAGTCAAGATGGAGTGAAATTGGATTTGTTCCAATCAAAGATAAGGAGAGGGTGCAGGCTGCTTACAGACATGCTATAGAGACCAAGTTCGGTGACGTCAGGAATCCTGAACAGGAAAACAGGATCAATAAATTCAAGAAGCACATAAAAGAGGTTCAATCTTCATCAAAAGGGGAGTGGGGTATCCGTGCAGAGAGAGACAAGCTGGTACAGAAGTTCCGCCAGATGGAGTCTGACATTGCTGTTTGGGAAAACAATATCGGTTTCTTTGCAAAATCAAAGAATGCAGACAGTTTATTGATTGACATCGAAAAGAAAATTGTTAATGCAAAAGAGGAGCTGGCTCAGCTTGAAGAGAAGATAAAATTAATAGATAAACAAAACGAGCAGATTTAATGAAGAAAAATTCCATTCTTGGTTTTGCACTGATAGCAGGAATCCTGATTATCTTCAGTTGGTATAATTCAAAAGTCATCAACGAACAACAAAAGAATATTCCCGTAGCTGATTCAATCGAATCAGCAAAGAATCCTGCTGCACCGGCAAATAGTGTTTCGGATTCTCTTTCAGATGCAAATAAAGTTGCTTCTTTAACAGATTCCCTCAAACAGAAAGACTCATCATTCTCAATTTACAAGGACTCTTTGCTTATAAAGGCAAGTGACCAGCCAGAGGAGTTTACAACACTGGAAAATGAAAAAGTTAAGATAGACTTTACCAACTTAGGTGCCCAGGCATACAAAGTACAGATAAAGAATTACTTTACATTTGATAGTCTGGATCTTAACCTGATTAGGGAAAAAACCAGTAAGTTTTCGCTGATATTTTTTACCAACCAGCAGATTTCTACTTCAAATTTTGCATTCGAAAAGGCAGAATTAACCGATAGTTCACTGACATACAGACTATTTTTAGATTCAACCTCATTTGTAGAATATAAATATATACTTCCTGCAAACAGTAACCTGTTGAAATTCAACGTAAGAATGGTAGGAATGGGAAAACATATCCCAAGAAACATAACTACTTTGGATATTAACTGGAATCTGGATTTGCCAAGACTTGAAAAAGGTTATGACAATGAAAAAAACTATTCTACAATTGTTTATAAGTTCCCTAATTCAAACGGAGTAGAGGATCTGGGTTTAAGAAAAGATGATGCAGAAAAGGATATCAGAACCAAGGTTTCCTGGTTTGCATTTCAACAACAGTTCTTCTCTGCCATTCTTGTTGCAAAGGATAACTTTAATGTAGGTCTGCTAAACTACAGATTCTATCCCTTAGGTGATTCCGACGGGAACCTTATGCATTGTGAGGCAAAGATGCAGGTTTCATATAACGAAGCAGAAGAGGTTAACATACCTTTTGAATATTATTATGGTCCTAACCATTACAAGACATTAAAGTCTTACGACCAAGGTTTTGAGAAAATCGTACCACTTGGTGGCTGGCTTATTGGATGGATCAACAGATACATAATTATCCTCATGTTTGACTTCCTTGGTAAATTCATGACAAATTATGGTCTTATCATTCTGATTCTTACATTACTTATCAAGATAGTCATCTCTCCCTTAACTCTCAAATCATATATGTCCTCGGCTAAAATGAGGGTGCTCAAACCGGAGATTGACAAGATTGCAGAGAAGTTTCCAAAACAGGAGGATGCTATGAAGAAACAGCAGGAGACTATGGCTCTCTATAGTAAAGCCGGGGTAAGTATGTTTGGAGGGTGTCTTCCTATGCTGCTTCAGTTTCCTATTCTCTTTGCAATGTTCAAATTCTTCCCGGCATCATTCGAGTTGAGACAGCAGGGATTTTTATGGGCTACTGACCTGAGTGCTTTTGACTCTGTTCTTGATCTTCCATTCACCATTCCTTTGTACGGTGACCATGTGAGTTTGTTTGCTTTATTGATGGCAATTTCTATGTACTTCTATTCAAGGATGAACATAGACCAGATGACTACTGGTGGTCCTCAGATGGCGGGAATGAAATATATGTCGCTCTATTTTATGCCTATTTTCCTTCTTGTACTCTGTAACAACTTCTCAAGCGGTCTTAGTTACTACTATATGTTGTCCAACCTTATAACTATGGCTCAGACCTGGGTAATAAGAAAGTACTTTGTGGATGAAGATAAGTTGTACGCGAAGTTAAAGGAGAAAGCTGCTTCTAATACCCCTAAAAAGAAATCTAAGTTCCAGGAGAGACTCGATGCTGCATATAAAGCGCAACAACAGCAGGTTAAAAAGAAAAAATGACAATAGTCGAAGCAATATCTGAAATTCAAAAAGAACTGCCGCCAACCGTAAAATTGGTGGCAGTTTCCAAATTCAAGTCAAATGAAGCCATTCTTGAGGCCTATGCAGCTGGGTTAAGAGATTTTGCAGAGAACAGACCTCAGGAGCTAAAAAATAAAATGTCAGATCTTCCAGGTGATATCAACTGGCATTTCATAGGTCATCTTCAGACAAATAAGATAAAGATGATCATAGATAAAGTTTTTATGGTTCAATCGATAGACAATCTGCGCCTTGCAATGGAAGTAAATAAGGAGGCAGAAGTCAGGCATATTGTAAAGGATTGTCTGATACAGATTCATATAGCAAGAGAGGAGACCAAACAAGGTTTTTCCGAAACGGAGTTGCTGGAATCAATAATTGAGCTTAAAGCACTCTCAGGTATCAGGATTTGTGGTTTAATGGGGATGGCCTCTTTTATTGATGATTCCCTAAAGGTAAAATCCGAATTTTCTACACTCAGAACACTATTTTTAAAGCTTAAAGATCTTTATTTTAAAGATTGTGATTACTTTAGGGAAATTTCAATGGGAATGTCGGGTGATTATAACCTGGCAATTGAGGAGGGGAGCACTATAGTAAGAATTGGGACCAAAATTTTCGGTAACAGATAAATCACCAGTTGATAGCCTCTTTATTTGAATTCCTTAATATTTCATTGGTTTGGGAAAAATGTCTGCACCCGAAAAAAGCACCCCCGGCAAGTGGTGAAGGATGTGCCGCTTCAAGAATGTAGTGTCTGGAACTATCAATCAGCTCTCTTTTACCTTTCGCAAAATTACCCCACAGCAGAAACACCACTCCATCATTTTTGGCCGATATAGTTTTAATGACAGAATCAGTGAATTCTATCCACCCTATCTTACTGTGGGATGCTGCCTCTCCCGCTCTTACAGTAAGTACAGAATTCAACAGGAAAACGCCCTGTGAGGCCCATCTGTCCAGACATCCGTTATCCGGAGGCATAAGTCCAAGATCAGTATGTAGTTCCTTGAAAATATTTGACAATGAAGGTGGAAACTTAATACCCGGGGGAACAGAAAAGGAGAGTCCATGTGCTTGTCCGGGGCCATGATAAGGATCCTGACCAAGTATGACAACTTTGACTTTATGCAGAGGAGTGGAATTAAAGGCGTTAAATATCAGAGGTCCTGCTGGATATACAGTTTTACCTGAAGAAATATCTGTGCGTATAAACTCTGTCAGCCTGATAAAATAATCCTTCTGAAACTCATCTTTAAGCACCTCCTTCCAGGAGTTTTCTATTTTAACTTCCATCAGTCATAATTGGGCTAGAAGATAAAGGAGAGAACCTCAGAAATATTCTTGACATATTTGAAATTCAACCCTTTTACATATATCTCCTTGATTTCTTTTATATCTTTTTTGTTATCTTCAGACAAGATTATGGTAGTTATACCAGCTCTCTTGGCTGCAAGAATCTTCTCTTTTATACCTCCGACAGGCAAAACACGCCCTCTAAGTGTAATCTCACCGGTCATTGCAATCCCGCTTTTTACGTTTTTTTTGAGGAACGCAGATGCCATCGAACTTACCATTGTTATACCGGCAGATGGTCCATCTTTAGGGATTGCCCCCTCTGGAACGTGTACGTGAATGTCCTTGTCAGAAAACTCCTTATAATTCATTGAAAGAAAATGAGGATTGGCTTTAAGATACTGATATGCAATTATTGCTGATTCCTTCATGACGTCACCCAGGTTACCTGTAGTTGTCAATATCCCTTTGCCTTTACTCAGACTGCACTCAATAAAGAGAATATCTCCGCCATTTTCTGTCCAGGCTAAGCCTGTAACCACACCGGGAGCCTCATTCCCTTTCTGCATATCGTGCTGATTTGTAGGCATACCTAACATCTCTCTAATCTGCTGGGCACCGAGCGATTTCTCAATCTGTTCATCAAGCGCAATTTTCTTTGCTGTAAGTCTTGCAACTCTTGCTAACTGCTTATCCAGACCCCTAACACCTGACTCACGTGTATATTCATCTATGATAGTATCAATTCCTTCTTTTGTAATTTTTAGTTGAGATTTTTTAAGTCCATGAATATCAATTTGTTTAGGAATAAGATAATCCTTTGCTATTGAGCGTTTCTCTTCTGCAAGATAACCACTTACGTTAATCATCTCCATCCTGTCCCTGAGGGCCGGATGAATGGTACTTATGTTATTTGCTGTTGTAATAAAAAGTACTCTTGAAAGATCATAGTCTATATCAAGATAATTGTCATGAAAGGCTGTATTCTGTTCAGGGTCGAGCACCTCCAGTAATGCAGACGCAGGATCTCCTCTGAAATCGTTGCTTACTTTGTCTATCTCATCCAGAACAATCAATGGGTTGGATGTACCTGCCTTCTTTATGGAGTTTATTATCCTTCCCGGCATTGCACCAATATAGGTTCTTCTGTGTCCTCTTATCTCCGATTCGTCGTGTAGTCCCCCAAGAGATATCCTGCCGTAGTTTCTTCCAAGAGCCTTGGCAATGGACTTTCCAAGAGAGGTTTTACCAACACCAGGAGGCCCATAAAGGCATAGGATAGGTGATTTCATATCTCCTTTAAGCTTAAGAACTGCAAGGTGTTCAATTATTCTGTCTTTTACCGTTTCAAGGCCAAAATGATCTGAGTCCAGTACCTTTTGTGCGTGTTTAAGGTCAAGATTGTCTTTGCTTGTCTCGTTCCATGGCAGGTCAATAAGAAACTTCACATAAGATAGCTGAATATTGTAATCAGGCGAATTAGGATTCGATCTTTCCAGTTTTTGCAGTTCAACTTCAAAAGTATCGGCAACACTTTTTGACCATAACTTGTTTTTTGCAAGTTGTCTCAGATCACTGAACTCCTGAATATTTCCATTTATGCCCAGCTCCTCTTGTATGGTTTTGAGCTGATTGCTAAGGTAATACTCTCTCTGCTGCTGATCGATTTCTGTCCTTACCTTTTGCTGAATGTCGTCCTTAATCTTTAGAAGGTCAATTTGTTTGTTAAGTAATTCCAATAACTTTAGGGCTCTCTGTTTGAGCCTGCCTTCCCTTAGCAGTATTATCTTGTCCAAAGGATTATCCAGCTCAATGCTGGAGGCAATGAAGTTAACCAGGAATGCATGACCCTCAATGTTCTTAATTGCAAAAACAGCCTCTTGCGGAAGATGAGGAGACATTTTTATTATATAAAGTGCCGCATCCTTAATTGAACCAGTTATTGCATCAAGTTCTTTAATGTTTTTCTTGCTTACTTCATCTTCCAGGTATTTAACCGAGGCAATGAAATATGGTTCAGTATTAAGAATATCAAGTACCTTGAACCTCTTTATCCCTTGAAGGATTATTGTTATGCCACCATCTGGCATTTCTACTATTTTAATTATTTTTGCTAATGTACCTATGTCATAAAGATCTCCTGGCTGAGGATCTTCCTGTTTGGCAACTTTCTGAGATACAGCTCCAATAATCTTCATTTTGCTGTATGCCTCTCTTACTAGCTTTATTGATTTCTCCCTGCCTACAGTTATTGGAATGATTGTTTCAGGAAACAGGACAGCGTTACGTAGTGCAATAATTGGCAAAGTGTCGGGTAAGTCGGAATCCCTTAATTCTTGTCCATTGTCAATATTCATGACAGGGATAATATTTACCTCTTCAGAGACCGAGTGTTGCAGATATATATCAGAAAATTTCATCATCGTTTTAATATGTCATTTTGTCAGACATTGATACACTCGCAGGAAGTATATATAATGTCGGTTATAGGTGTCCAATCTCTGTGCCAAACTAGAACAATAAACTCTTTATGGAGAAAAAGAGACCATGTTCCTTTAATTGATTGAAAGAATAATCGATTGAAAGATTAATATTGTAGTAGGTGATAATATCAAGTCCTAATCCCCCGCTGCAAAGAAATTTGTTACTCAGGAAATTACTGAAATTAGGATAAGAGTGGTGCGAATAGCCCATGTCAAAGAAAGCCTTCCCATAGATTGTAAAGTGAATCTTCTTAAACTTAGGTAAAAATGACAGGAAGTTCAAAACCGTGACTTTTGTTGGCAAAATATTATATTTGATAGTAGGATTTAGAGTCACAAATTGCTGTCCATCATTTACATAAAATTCATACCCCCTTAAAGTTGCATCCTCGTATCCAATGGCTCGGTCAAAGATATATGCCTGTAAGTTTTTCATGGAAATTCCGGATGACAGATTTGCACATACATTCCATCTTTCTGAAATAGGAAGGTAATACTGAAGATTGGTTCTAAACTGACCATATCTTACAGAAAAGTCGTTATTGACATATCCTCTTAATTCTCCTTTAATAAGATAGCCCTCTAGAGGATATTGGTAGTTGTCTCTTTGATCAGAAATGAAGATGTAATTCAATGATAAGCTATTACGGGCTGTATCGCTGTTACCCCAGTACTTTGGATTAAGCACAAGAATTGTATCAGAGATACTAGTGTTCTCATATTTAATCATAACCGTATGACTGACTCTAATTTCAGGACGGTATGTGTAATTGATGCCTGCCGAAATCTTTTTAACAGCAAATTCCATGACCGATCTGTTATATACAGGGGAATTGAAGAGAGATATGAAATTTTCTGTTTTTGAAAACTGTCCAAACAACACAAAACCTAAAACGTGCATTCCACTTTGTCCCAGAGAAATATTTTCATAACCAATACGGAATCCTTTATGGTATCCAAACTTATAACTGCCGCTTACCGTATGGTTCAATCCCCACAGGTTGTAAATCCTGAATCCTGCGTCCAATGTTATTCTGTTGCCGTCGGATGTTCTTATCCAGTTGCTTAAATTACGGTCTTCAAATTTAATGTCGATTAATGGCCAAACGTACCATCTCTCTTCTACATTTATTATAATGTCCAGATTTGAATTATTCTCTGAATTGCTGTTTTTTGTAACGTATACAAAATTAAAAAGCGAGAGATTTAGCAAGTTGTTTTTAGCCATCTTCAGTAACCCTTCCAATTTGTCAGCAAGAATTGTGTCTCCTTGCTTAAAAGGAAGCTCTCTAATTAGGACCTTGCTTTTTGTGATTGAGTTACCCTTAATGTAAATATTTGAAATACAATAATTTTGCTGAGAATATAAGAAAACAGGAGCAAACAGGAAAATAAAAAAAAATAGTTTCAATTTTGTTGTATTTTACACCTTCAAATATAGGTATAAAACCGCATAAATTGGTGAGAACTAAAAGAATTTATAAAAGTTTTGGCATAATGTTTTGAAATATCGATAAATTAATAGTAATTTTGCTCGACAAAAATTGACTAACCCTTTAATTTATTTAATTATCATGACAAAAGCGGATATCGTAAATGAGGTTGCAAAGGCAACTGGCATGGAAAAAATTGCTGTTCAGAATGTTGTAGAAAGCTTCATGGATAGCGTAAAGGATTCTCTATCAAAAGATAAGAACGTTTATCTTCGTGGTTTCGGCAGCTTCATCGTAAAAAAACGCGCGAAAAAAACTGCAAGGAATATTTCAAAAAACACTACTTTGGTTATTCCAGAACACTTTATTCCATCGTTCAAACCTGCAAAAGTGTTTATGAACAAAGTAAAAAACAACGTAAAGTAATAGTACTTTACTAAAAATAAATTTATTATGCCTAGCGGAAAGAAAAGGAAGAGACATAAAATGGCTACTCACAAGCGTAAAAAACGCTTGCGTAAGAACAGACATAAAAAGAAAAAATAGTTGCTATTTAAGTCTTCAGTGTGTGATAATCTAAAGCAAGTCATTAGATTTGCTTTAGATTGTTTTTATTTAATAACGTAGATGGAGAAAGATTTAATAATTGATGTTAGTTCCACGGAAGTTTCTATAGCTCTGCTGGATAATCACAGGTTGATTGAGCTGAATAAAGAGCAGAATAATGGCAATTTTTCGGTAGGTGATGTTTATATAGGAAGAGTAAAGCGCATTATGCCAGCTCTTAATGCAGCCTTTGTAGATATTGGAGATGAAAAAGACGCATTTATCCATTATCTGGACCTTGGATTATCATTCAAGGCCCTTGATTTTTTTATCAGGCATATTGGCCAGAGCAAGCAATATAGTGCTCTGTTTTCCAGTGTTAAACTTGGAGATATTCTTGAGAAGGAGGGCAAGATTGCAGATGTTTTAAAACCGGGTCAGCATATAATGGCTCAGATAGTAAAGGAACCAATATCTACGAAGGGTTCCAGACTGACGTCTGAGATTTCCATTGCCGGAAGGAACATGGTACTCATACCATTTGCAGATAAGGTAAATATATCGCAGAAAATTACCTCCAGAGAAGAGAAAAAAAGATTAGAGAGGCTGGTATACAGTATATTGCCTCCAAATTATGGTGTCATAATAAGAACTGTGGCAGAAGGCAAGAGAGCAGCCGTACTTGACGGAGAGCTAAAATCTCTGATAAAAAAATGGGAAGACTCTTGGCCAAAAATGGCTAAATCAAACGCGCCACAACTTCTATTTACAGAAAACAGCAGAACAACTACTATTTTAAGAGATCTGCTAAACGACTCTTTTTCCAATATTCATATAAATGACGAAACAATTTACAATGAAGTTATTGATTATATTTCAATAATTGCCCCCGGACAGGAAAAGATAGTAAAACTATACAAGAGTGGCGAACCAATTTTTGACCATTTCGACGTCAATAAGCAGATAAGAGGAGCTTTCGGTAAGGTTGTCCCAATTAAACAGGGTGCCTATCTTGTCATTGAACATACTGAAGCGCTTCATGTAATTGATGTTAACAGTGGTATAAGAGCAAAATCAGGAGCAGATCAGGAGCAGAACGCATTTGATGTTAATATGAGCTCTGCCGATGAAATCGCAAGACAACTCAGATTAAGGGATATGGGAGGCATTATAGTTGTCGATTTTATAGACATGGATTCTAACGAGAACAAAATAAAGCTGTTCAGGCATATGATGGACCTCATGCAATCTGACAGGGCTAAGCATAACATACTTCCTATAACCAAATTCGGTTTGATGCAAATTACCCGTCAAAGGGTCAGACCCGCTACAGAGATCAATACTAGTGAGAATTGTCCTTCATGTAGTGGAACCGGTAAGATTTCGTCAAGTTTGTTGATTGACGAAACAATTGAGAGACAACTTGCTTATTATGTAAAAGAAAAGGGAGTAAAATCTATTGTAATTACTGTAAATCCTATCCTTGCTTCCTATCTTACAAAAGGTTTTGCCAGTATTAAATTTAAATGGGCACTTAAGTATAAATGCTCAATAAAGGTCCAGACAGCAACTGACAATGCATTGCTGGAGGTTAAATGGTTCAACTCAAGTGGAGAAAAACTGGAGGATTAGTTCACTTTTGTGCAAACTAATATCTTCTTTAATCCATTCTTAACTATACATCCAAAAATATAAATATCCCCGCCATCGTGTATCCTTAGAATTTTCTTTAACTCCTCGGGACTTAATGGAAAGTTACGCGTAGATATGTTTGCTTTTGGAAATTTGTTCCTTAGAAGCTTTATTGTCTCTTTATTAAAATCAAACACATTGTTAATCTCAAAACATCTGCCGGGAAAACTTTCCAGCTTTTTTTCTGATGTATAAAGGTGTGTGTTCTTATGTATTTTTTTTAAACCGAAGGCGTTGCCTAATATCTTGAAAGCGCCTGCTTTAAGAATGCTTGAATTTGGTTCGTACAGGAAAATGGGTAGCTCTCCATCTGCAAATTCTGATAAGCATTCACCTTCGTCTCCAAAATTGAAATCAAAATATTCAATTTGACCATTATTGCAGAAATTTACGGTTAGTACTTTAATATCATCTATTTCTGAGATTGCAATATGGGTATTTTTTTTAAGATAAAATAGCAACTCTTTACATTCGTTATTAACAGAAAGAATGTGAATTTCAGAAATTTCCGGAATTTGTCTGATGGTTGCCGATATATCAACCATTGGGGAGACTTTTACAAGAATATTGCAGGACAATGAAAAAAGTGCATCTTTCAGTTCAAGAAGATTCGGTTGACATTCGGTTAAGGCAAAGACTCGGTTTTTGTTGTTGTCTCTTCTTGCAGGATCAAGGTAAATAAGATCTGCCTTGGGTATATCCAATGAATTTATATTATCAGCAGTGATTTCACAATTCGAAACTGTTATGTTGTCTACCCCCGTATATTTGAAATTGTGCTCAGCCGACTCGCAAAGCTCCTTATTCATCTCAAAATAATATAGATGAGTTGCATTTTTGGACATAAAGAATGAATCTACCCCAACTCCTCCGGTCAAATCAAGTACTACACCTTTTTTGACAAACCTTTGCTTGTAATCGGCAGTGAGTTCAGAACTACATTGTTCAGTTGACAACATGTCGCTGAAAATAAGCCCATCTGTATGTTGCCATGAGGGTACCTTTTTGTTAATCTTCTTTCTGGCAGATATAATTCTGGCTGCAAGCCTGACATCAATTCCAGGATACTTGTCGGAAGAGAGAAGTAACCTCTGAAGATTGTCCTGTCTATGTGTGCTGACAAACTCAGTAAAAGTCTTGCTATACATCACTTTTGTGTTATGGGGAAGAGTGTTTCTGCCGGAACTCTTATTAATTCCTTGAATCGGTAAATTGTATATCTTACAACAGGATTGTTCATTCGCCTGATATAAATTATTTTTGCAACTTCAACACTACTGAAGTAAATGTTTCCAAGTTGTGTCCCGGATATCAAATCACGGGAGGACTCAATATAATACGCACTTTCTCCAATTTTGAATCCACCTTGCTCAATTGTTGTAAAAGCATATTTTCTGGTTTCATTTAGATTCCCTATTGTTTTTACAGCTATTTTGTTGGGTCTTGCCAAATAGTATTCATAATGTGCAGCAGCGAGATAATTGTTAGAAATAATATAGGAGTGATTTGAAATATTGCCAAGAGCAACATCCATAAATCTTAGCTTATTGAACTCTTTGGCCAGTTTTCTCCATCCGTATCGGTCTATTGAGATATCATCTGCCCCTATTTTAACTTCAGGGGGTTTTTTTACCTCAAAGTTGAATACACCACTATAAATCTGTGTTATCATAATCATTACAATTACAACAATTGAATAGAAACTGTTTTTTAAAACCTCGGGGAACCGGACTCTTGTTGAACTGTATTTTGTTTCCAGATATGCTGCAGAAAACAGAATAAGAGAGAAAAAACCAATCGGTATTATACCGGTTAAAATGAAAGGCAATGAGAATGCAATGAGTAGTTTGTACTGGTTTTCCTTTAGATACTTTATTTTTTTAAAGGAAAATAAAGCAATAAATGCCAGGACAATATTAACCGGGTTATTATAGATAATCTGATGTATTATTTGGTTAATGATAACGACAAAACCGGCATTTTCTGAAAGAGTGAAAATTTTGGAATAAAGAAACTTGAACCCGATTAAGTCATATTTTACGTTCCACATAACAACAGGTGAGAAGACAAGAAAACTGATAAAAACAGAGAGCCAGAACTGTGGTTTTTTTAAAAATTTTCTATCAAAGAGCGAGATGTATGCTATAGCTCCTACCCATAATAAAACTGATGATATGTTGGAAAGCATAGCCAAACCAACAAAAACTCCTGCCATTATAAGCGAGATTGAACTCAATAATCTTGATTCCGGACAATCTTCGTGTTTAGTAATAAATCCTTCATGGAGAAAATAGATAGAAAGCAGGATAAACAGTACCTGAGGAGTATCCGGACTTAAAAGTGTTCCGGTTAAAATGCTGCAATATATAGAAGTAGTATATAAAATGGCTGCATATAAACCAGTTAGCTCATTTTTAATTCTCCTCCCCAGTACAAATATCACCCAGGTATTTATAGATCCCAGAAAAACTGAGACAAGACGGATAAGGAACTCACTATTAAGAAAAAGGTTATTTGTGAACAACTGTATCATCCACCCTATCATAGGGGGTTGGTCCAGATGGCTTAATTTGGGATGAAGGGCGAAGGTCCAGTAATATGCCTCCTCGCCACCCAGTTCAAGTGTATATGCAATAATAAACCTTATGATAGTTGAGAATGCTATCAGGTATAAAAGATAAATTTTATTATTAGACATTTTCATGCTAAAAGTGATGAGATTTTATCAGTTGATTACTAATTTTGTTAAATCGCCACAAAAATAAAAGAGCTGCAAATACAAGACCCAGAAGCAGGCCAATCCATACTCCCACGGCTCCCAGACTAAATACGGTACCACATATATATCCAAGAGGAAGACAAATGAAATAGTAGGATATGACTGAAAGCAAGAGCGGTATCTTTACGTCAGAAAGTGCCCTCAGACAAGCCAGACAAGATAGTTGGATAGCATCAAATATTTGAAAAAGAGCAGAAATAATTAAAAGCCTGGCTGCAAGTGACCTTACTGCCGGATCACTTGTAAATATATGAGGTATCTCATTATTGAACACAATATATGCGATGCCGCTAATCGACATCAAGGCAACGCTAAGGTGTATGGCTGCAAAACCTGCTATCCGCATAGATTTGAAATCGCCATACCCGTATTGATGCGAGACCCTGATAGTTGCAGCAGCGCCAACCCCTAGGGCAAGCATGAAAGAGAAGCTGCTCATGCTCATTGCAACCTGATGTGATGCAAGAGCAATCTCACCATTCCATCCAATCATTATTGCGCTAAGACTAAATGCAGTAATCTCTACCAGATTCTGAAATGACAATGGGATTGATGTGTTAAGCACCTCTCTTACAAGTTTCCAGTTAATAAAGGGCCGGGTAAAATATTTAAGATATCTCTTGTAACTGTCAATTTTGCAGAAGATTACAAGAAAAGAAGCAAGCATGACGAAACGGCTGATTGTAGTGGCCAGAGCTGCTCCCTTTACACTCATAGGTTCGATTCCAAAATGGCCGTAAATCAATACCCAGTTAAGGAATATGTTCAGGAGATTTGCAAATATGGTAATAAACATTGCATATTTGGTAATTCCTATCCCTTCTGAGAATTGCCTCATTCCAAAAAATATCAGGGCCGGAAACATTGAGAACAGTATAGTGAAATAGTACTCTTTACCGAAGGATACAACCATGTCGGTCTGTCCCATGGAGCTCATAAAAAAGCTTAAGCCGAACATTGTCATTGTGAGAAGTATGGATGCGGCAAAAACCATAATCAATGAGTTTTGGAGTAACTGTCCGACTCTATTGTGGTCGCCTTTCCCAAAACTCTGGCCAATATGTGGCGTAATTCCCTGAGTGAATCCAATCCCAAAGACAAGGCCAAGTACTATTATTGAATTCGCAAATGAGACACCGGCCAGTTCTGCTGTTCCAAGATGACCGACCATAATATTGTCCGCAAGCTGCACTGTTATCTGTCCAGCATGGGTTAGCATTACAGGAACAGCAACCTTAAGATTTCTTTTGTAGAATGGTATATACTCTCTGAAATTCATGGTACAAATATACTCTTCTTTGTCTGATATTTGAAAATCGTCTATTATTCATTAAATTTGTATATACGAGCATAATAATTATTATAAGTCTATGAATTATTTAAAAATAGCGCAATCCTGGCTAGATAAAAGCTACGATATTGAGACAAGAGAACAGGTTAAAAAGATGATTAATAACGATCTTAAGGAACTGGAAGATTCATTTTACAGAAACCTTGAGTTCGGTACCGGTGGGTTGAGAGGAGTAATGGGAGTAGGGACCAATAGAATGAACAGGTATACTGTTGGTATGGCAACTCAGGGTCTTGTAAACTACATGAAGCATTCCTTTAAGGGGAAAAGACATTTGTCTGTTGCAATAGCATTTGACAACAGGAACAATAGCAGGTATTTTGCCCGGATAACTGCAGATGTGTTTGCTGCAAACGGATTTGTGGTTTATCTTTTTGATGAACTCAGACCTACACCCGAACTTAGCTTTGCTATAAGACATCTTGATTGTGCAGGGGGAGTTATGATAACAGCATCGCATAACCCAAAGGAATACAACGGGTACAAGGCATATTGGAGTGACGGAGCTCAGATAACTGCACCACATGATGTCAATATAATTGACGAAGTTCTTAAAATTGAGAAAATTTCTCAAGTCAAATTTAGCGGAGGAGAACAAAATATAAAGCACATTGGGAAAGATATGGATGAATTATATCTCAATGCTATACTCTCACTAACTCTTTCGCCCGACATTGTCAAAGATCATAATTCATTTAAGATTGTGTACACTCCTCTACACGGTACAGGTGTGAAAATTGTTCCCGAGGCACTCAAGAGGCTTGGATTCAATAATGTAATAAATATTCCGGAACAGGATGTAACAGATGGTGATTTTCCTACAATCAGTTCTCCAAATCCCGAGGAACCATCTGCTTTGAAGATGGCAATGGAAAAAGCTGCAGAAGTACAGGCCGATCTTGTTATGGCAACTGATCCGGATGCTGACAGACTTGGAATTGCCGTAAGGGATAATGAGGGAAGACTTATACTTTTAAACGGAAACCAAACTGCGGCAATATTGACATATTACCTATTAGCTAGATGGAAGGAGACTGGAAGGCTGAAAGATGGACCCAATAATAAAAAGTACTATATGGTTAAGACAATTGTCACTTCTGACCTGCTAAAAAGTATAGCTGACAAATTCCAGGTAGATATGTATAATGTTCTGACAGGTTTCAAGTATATTGCTGAGGTGGTTAAGGAGAATGAGGGAAAAAGGGAATTTATCGGAGGAGGGGAGGAGAGTTACGGCTTTAATGCAGGAGAATTTGTCAGAGACAAAGATGCTGTAATCTCGTGCTGTCTTGTAGCCGAGGCTGCTGCATGGGCAGCAAGCAAGGGGAAGACTCTCTATGAAATGCTTCTTGATATTTATATTGAATTCGGTTTTTACAAGGAACGTCTTATATCTGTAACAAAGAAAGGAAAGGATGGTCTGGAGCAGATACAGAATATGATGAGGTCATTCAGGGAGATGCCACTTCAGACTCTGGCAGGTTCACCTGTCGTTCTTGTTCATGATTATAAGCTTTCTGAAACCTTTGATATGATAAGTGACCTCAGATACAAGATTAACCTTCCGAAATCCAATGTTCTGCAATATATTAGCAGGGATAACAGCGTGGTATCTGTAAGACCTTCAGGTACGGAACCAAAAATTAAGTTTTACTTTGGTGTAAGAGGAACATTGAATAACAGGGATGAGTTTGTCCAAACCGATGAAGCACTAAACAAGCATCTAGACAAATTAACCGAACAGATGATGCAATTATAACAAATGCTTTTGGATCATCTTAAGCAGATCATCTTTTTTTATGGGTTTTGGCAGATAGTCGTTACAACCTGCCTCTAATGCCTTCTCTCTGTCCCCTGCAAAAGCATATGCTGTCTGAGCAATCACGATAACTCCTGGATCGACTTGTTTAATATGTTTTGTTGCCTGGAAACCATCCATTTCCGGCATTCTGATATCCATTAGGATTATTCTGATGTCCCTGTTTGCTTCGAACATATCTACTGCCTCTCTGCCGTTTTTTGCGAAAAGAAGATTATAGTTAGTCTGCTTCAATATTGTGTTAAGATAGAATGCATTGGTCTCTTCATCTTCTGCAATCAGAATTTTTACAGGTTCAGTTGATTTGTCTGATGACAAATACTGATCTTCAGTTTTATAATTCATACACTCATTTTCAGTTAATACTTCCAATCTATCCAAAGGAATTACAAATGTAAATTTTGAACCGACACCTGGTTCTGAGTCAACATGAATAACCCCACCTAATAAATTGATATATGCCTTTACAATTGAGAGACCAAGTCCTGCTCCCTCGTGACTTCTCATTGATTCGGATTCTGCCTGGATAAATCGTTCAAATATCTTGTTTATCTTCTCTTTTGGAATTCCTATGCCATTATCTTCTACAAAAAACTCAACATACTTCTCTTTTTTTACTGCGCCTACAGTAATATTTCCCTTAATTGAGTATTTGACAGCGTTTTTTATGAGGTTTGTGAGTATGGCATATAACTTTTCCAGATCGGATATTATTGTTAGACTCTCTGCTGACTGGTCAAGATTAAGGATGATTTTCAACCCCTTTTTTTCTACTTCAGGTCTGAAAAAACATACTATATCCGATACTATCTGCTGAACCGAAACAATTGAATTTTTAACCGACACAACCCCTGCTTCAATTTTTGATATATCAATTATATCATTTATGGTATTAAGCATTCTTTGGCTGCTTTTCTCAATTATATTGAAGTAGATGCTCTGTTCCTCTCCTGTAATGTCCGGATCTTTTAAAAGTTCAATGAATCCAATTATACCATTCATGGGAGTACGTATCTCATGACTGATATTCTGCAAAAATGATGTTTTTAATCTGTCGCTCTCTTCTGCTTTATCGCGGGCAACTATCAGTTGTGTGATTAATTTTTTTCTGTCTGTTATATCTTCTTTAACAGCGACATAATGGCTTATATTTCCATTTTCTCCCAAAATTGGTGAAATGGATATATCCTCCCAGTGGAACTCTCCGTTCTTCTTTCTGTTCTTCAGTTCACCCCGCCACTCTTTTCCTGAAGTAATAGTACTCCACATGTTCCTGTAGAGTGAAACAGGAGTGTCTTCAGATTGGAATATTCTTGGGTTGGAGCCAATTACTTCATCAAATGAGTAACCGGTAATTGAAGAAAATTTTGGGTTAACATACTCTATATGGCCAGAAAGGTCTGTGATAATTACAGATGCAGGGCTTTCTGTTACAGCTTTTGTAAGTTTAAGGGCATTTTCCTCGGCATTTTTTTGTCAAGGAATAATTATGATTTCATTTGCAACTAGTTCAACTACCTCTATGTCGGCCTGACAAAAGGCATGCGGATTGTCATAATTTTGAATGACGATTGCCCCTGAAATACCTTCTTCACTGGTAAATGGAACACCCAGCCATATTTCTGCCATTGTGCCCACTTGTTGAATTTCTCCTGTCTTACAGAGGTTTAGAATCTCTTCCCTAGAAACAAACACAGGTTTGTTCTTGGTAATTGTATAACCAGTCAATGAGCCTTCTGCAGGCCAAACTTCAATATTGCTGTCTTTTTCGTCATTTCTGCCTCCAATTGTAAGCAAACCGCTCTTTTTGTCGTAGAATGCAACATATAGATTATTCAATGGAATGATGGAGTTGATTTCGTCAATCACTACTGAGCAAAAATCTTTGAAATTCTTGCAGCTGATAATTGAATATGCCAGATTTCTCTGCATTTGGAGCAACATTTCATTTTTGGTCATATTAGTAATGTCCTGCGCACTCAGCAAAACAGTTATCTCATTATCTTTTTCTTCTTTTAAAAGCCTGAACTTGTGGTCAATTAATTTGTATTCTCCTGATTTGGTGCGTACTCTTGCAGAAAACTTTACCGCGTTGTTCCTAATCAGTTGATTAAAATAAGTGTCTTTTACCAATGAAATTTCATCCGGATGGAAAAGGTCATAGCAGAGAGTTCCAAGAAGCTCATTCTGGTTATAACCAAGAATATCTGTATAAACTCTGTTATAATATAGAAATCTTCCGTCAAGTGACATCTGTCCGATTAGGTTAAAACTATTTTCGAGGATAGTCTTATACTTTAACTCCTTCTCTTCAGAAAGTATTTTTGCTATCTCAAGCGAGGTGTTACTCTCTTTTAAAGCTGTCGCAATTTCTTTAAGCTCTTTATTTTGTCTCTTTTGTTCCTCCTCAAAATTCTTCAAAGATGTAACATCCTGATACATAATGGCGATTTTTTTGATTTTTCCCTTAAACTTGATAGGAAACGATATACAGTTAAGATATTTTTCCTCACCTGAATACCCAAAATATTTTGGATCATAAAGGAAGTTTGAAAGAAATACACTTTCGCCGCTCTGAACTCGTTGCAATATTGTATTGCTACCCAGAGAGACTGATCTGGAATCGTTAAGGATATTGTATTTGCCAACAATTTTTTCTCTTGGAATCATGAACAGCGAATCGAAAGCTTTATTGACTTTTTCTGTTAATCCGTTGGTATTTAAAAATTGGATGCTTAGTGGAGACTGGTCAAAAAGGGCATTTGCATAAATTTCGCTCTCTTCTGCCTGTTCCTTGGCGGCGATAAGTTCCATCCTGTTGCGGTTTCTGTATATATACAGTCCTAAGGCTGACGCTGTATTCTGCAGGATACTTAACTCATTGTCATCCCATAAACCAGTCTCTATACAATCGTCCAACCCTATAAACCCCCAACATATCTCCTCAACAAATACAGGAATTGCAATAAGTGAAGCAATTCCCTGTTTTTCTAGAATGTTCCTCTCTTCCGGGGGGAAATCCCTTACATTTCCTTTGATTGTTTCGCCATTGTTTAATATGGAGTGCCATTTTGGAAGAATTTGTTTAAGTGCAATATTGTGATCATTTTGATCTGTCGAAAGAGAAATATTGTCTGCTTTTATTTTTTCAAATCTTTGATTTGCAGAGAAATTGTCGTTTGATATACCCTGGCGAATCTCACAAATATATGTCCTGTCGTGACCTGTTGCCTTACCTATTATGTCAAGCACCTCATTTACAGCATCATCAAAGTTCTGATTTGATATCAAGGTATGGCTTGCTTTGGCCGAAGCCTCAAGAAGTTCTCTTTTTCTGATATTTCTCTTATTCTGAACTTCCTCTTCTCTGGTTACTCTGTCTTCGTTTGCTATTAATACTCCTATGATATTCAGTAATATAAGATCTTCGTCAGTTGGTATGAAATCAACATTGTAAAATAAACAGAGAATTCCTGTAAGTACTCCTTCTGATCGGATTGCTTTTCCTATATATGTCTTTAAATTGTGATCATGTATAAAAGAATATGTGCCGGCATAGCAACTTTCTGCCAGGTTGTTAATTACAATAGTATCGTCATCTTCAAATTCTGGTTCCAGACAATATATTTCCGTCTCGATAAGCTGATTATCTATATATCTGTTGTATGATACGGAAAATGCACCCAGCGCCTGAGAACAGAGTGCTGTCAGTATTGAAATATTCGATTTATGGTCGGGGCCGAACTCTAGAAGAGATTTATTTATATGTTCAAGTGTGTTGAATTTTCTAGCAGAATTCCCCATAACTAGCTCTTAACACATTTGACCAGATAAATAAGAATATTTATTAAAAGATAAAGGCAAAAAACAATCAGAAGCGAAACCGACCAGGTTATATTGAATATTAGAGCGGTGACAAACAATACAAGAGCGGTTATAATAAGCAGATACCTCATCTCGTTTCCCTTCCATTTGAGAGATTTGAACTTCAATGAAAACATGGGAATGTTGCTGACTAGCAGATATGAAAGAACGAGTGATGCTACAGGAATAAAGTAATATGTATTTAATAAACCATCAAAGAAGGTGTTATATGTTGTAAAATGTAAGAACATACAGATTAACAATGCATTTGCTGGGGTGGGAACTCCTATGAAATTTACTGTTTGTCTGGTATCGATATTGAATTTTGCAAGCCTCAATGCAGAAGCTATTGTAATGACAATGGGTACAAATATCAGAATCTCAAGAAATAGTGTATCGCTGCCACCGGTTACCCTGGAGCCAAGAAGTTCATCCATCCTGTGATAAAGCAGAATTGTGGGAGCGAGCCCAAAGCTTACGAGGTC
>Ga0209417_1001084_pt1 | contig 53446 bp, 40 predicted proteins | sample RifGroF2_FD_184002 | JGI IMG/M metagenome (GOLD analysis project Ga0209417, IMG submission 184002) | Groundwater microbial communities from Rifle, Colorado, USA - Groundwater F2 (SPAdes) (version 2) | ecosystem: Environmental > Aquatic > Deep subsurface > Groundwater | place: Rifle, Colorado...
CGCTCGTCATCACCTTGCCTTCCGACTTGACGATCACGATGTCGTCGCCAGCGGCGACACAGACGCCCGACAACAGCAAGCCGAACAGACCGGCCAGCACACCCAACTTTGCTCTTTGCATATCCAGCCTCACTTGCGCACTCCCGAAGACAATTCGTCCTGCGCCTCGTGCGCATGGTCGCGCTGCACCTCGGGACTATTCACCGGTTTGACCGGCGCTTTGGCGCAGGCCGACAGCCCCAGAGCAAGCAACAACACGGAAAGAATGAAAATGGATTTGCGCATATGCTTCTCCTTCATCGTCATATCAAGACACTTCAAATGGAAAGGGCAGCGTTAAGCTGCCCACTCCAAACATCATCCGAACTCGCGGGCGGTTTGTTTTGCCGATCATCGGTCCGGCGTCACCAGCCAGATATACAACTCGCCGCTCTGCAGATCGGTCCATTCTTCAATGACACGCGCCGATTCTAAAATGAGGTCGACGCTGCTTTGCACCCGCGTCTCGACATCTCCACTCCGACTCACCGTACCCGCACGATCTTCCGTGCTGGAGCGATTGGTCGACTCGACGCGGACCCGCACCATCTGTGCCAGCTCCTGCCGCGCCTTCATCTGCGCCACGCGATACTGCGCGGCATGCCCACCCCAATCCTGCTTCGGTGCGGAAGCGACGACGCTGGTATAGCCCGGCTTGTCCGGATTCATCACCCAGGCAGGCGCACCCGCTATCGCCTTGGCATCACCCGCCTTCTGCCCAGCCCCGGCACAACCCAGCAAAAGCAGAGTTGCCGCCAGAACGGAAAGCAGTTTGTACGACATGACGGACTTCAGCAGTTATCAGAACTTCGCGTAAACCGTGGCACCGAGAGTGCTGATTCTCTCCCTGACCGTGAACGGAAGGGCTGAGGTCCCGAAGTTGTAGCTGTACGAGTGATATTTGTAATCGGCAGTCACGCCAAAATTGGACGTGAAGGGGAAGGTATAGCTTGCGCCGAGGCTACCACCGACCGCGGTATCCGCTGTCGCGCTGAAGCCAGCTGTCGAGTTATCTTTCCATTTCGCCCCCATGATACCCAGACCGACATTCACGCCCACGGAACCGGCACGGCCACTGGCGATCGGGAAACTGGCACCACCACCGAAGATGACGCCGGATGTCTCAAAGGTCTCTTCCGTCCACGAAGAGGTTGGCGTGTATGGCCCCGGCCCCTCAAGAGCAGCCTTGGTTGCTCCCAGTGTCGTGGTACCGGTCTTGATACCAACATAGACGTTACCTGCGATGCCATTGTCCTGGTTCAGGAACACGACCCCGCCGGTCAGCGCAAAATCCGAACGTTTGAATTCCTCGGATGGCGTTCCATACTTTGTCCAGCCATCATGCTTGCCCGAGCCACCCGAATACGACAGATCGAGATATCCGGCATTGGCACCGGAATCGGAAGAAAAGGTCAGTCCAATAGTTGCCGGCTTATATGTGGATTTTGCTGTGATGTAGTCCCCGCCCAACTCGTAAGTGGAGCTGCCCGCGCCTGCGCGAATCTTGATCTCCGCCATTGCGGACTGCGACACGAGTGCGGTGGCAACGAACAGACTGGATATCAATATCGATTTCTTCATTTTGCTTCTCCCGAATTAAATTTCATGAACATCAGAATGTGAACGTCGGCTTCTCCAGCCTGCGTACCGGAGCTGGCGCCGGGGTCGGTTGACGCGCCACGGGTTGTTCTTCCACTTCTTCTTCCTGCACGACTCTTTTCTTGGTATTCCTGACCGGCCTGGGCTCATCCTCGGCATAGCCTTCTTCGGACAGGGAAGGGTCCTGCACTTGCGAGAAATCGATCCTGCCGCCGACCTTATCGTAGACCTGTGAACGGATCGCTGCCGCCATCTGGTCACGCAGACCGTCACCGATGACCGGTTCGACACTGGCGGTGATGGTGGTCTCATATTCGGTCTCTCCTACCATGTGCTGGTTGGAGAACACCTTGTTGGACAGCGTGGCCTGCACTTCGCTACGCAGTTCTTCCTTGCTCAGCTTGAAGTTCTTCACTTCGGTCAGCGAGTTGACGAACACCACCGAACCCGTCTCCGATGCTTTCAACTCGGCCGCTTTCTTGGAGCGCTCCTTGCACACCGGGATGGAATCGTCTCCGCATGCCACTTTTTCGGTAACAGTGACTTCCTTCTTTACCTGCAGCGCGATCAGCCGCTCCTGCAAGTGGGTGTCCACCACGCGATTGACGTCGCGCTCGAACGATTTTTGCAGCCGCAGGAACTCGGCATACTTGGCGCTGGCATCGACATTCAGTGAATTGATCCGGCTCTCGGAGCCGGACTTCTTGTCGCGCGCATCGCGCAATGCACCAAAGGCTTTGCGGTTCTGATCCTCGGCCGCGCGCAACTGTTCCTGCGAGATGGTGCCGGGATTGTCACGGTCGAACTCCTGCAGTTTCTCCAGCTTGGACCTGGCCTGACTGTTCTCCGCCTCAAGACGGCTGATCGACGAGATCGCCGAACGTTTGTCAGCCTTGGCAACGACGATCTGCTTGTTGACCTCGTCCAGCTCCTTCACCTTGGCCGAGAGCAGCGAGCGCTGGTCGCGCAGATCGCTGAGCATCATCGGATCGATGGCGAGCGATGCCGCATGTGCGGCACCGGCAAACAGCATGGATACGGCCAACGCCCGCAAAGCATAACGTGGCGCAGCGTGGAACTTCTCAAACATCGAAGACATGGAACACCCTGGAATAACTGAAACTCGAATCCTGAAAATAAAAACGGCTCCGCATCGCTGCGGAGCCTTTATCGCTTACTGGGCGACCTTTTGCTTGGCGATGTCAGCGGCCAGTTCATCCTGACCTTTTTGCGCCTTGAACTGCTGCCAAGCGGCCTGATCGTTACCCATGCTGGTCTTGACGGCTGTCTCGGTCAGCTTCTGCGCAGCGGTTTCATCCAGACCGACCAGCACATACATGGTGCCGTCCGGCGCCTGGATGCTGCGGAAGATCTTGGTGCCTTGCAGGGTCTGATCTGTGATCTGTTTGGTGACCGAGGTGTTCACGCGATCCACAGTCTCTTTGCTGCCCGCACCGGTGGTTTCGGCATACTGTTTGATCATGTTCTGCACTTGCACCTTCATGTTCTGCGCCAGTTGCACGCGCGCTTCAGTCGCGGCCATCTGCTTCATGAAAGCGATGCCGGCATCGGAACGCGGCGCTGAACCTACTGCACCCACCGACATGCCTTCGACCGGCGCATCACATACCCACAGCGGCGCAGCCTTGTCGGAATTGGGGAAGACGCACTCGGCTACGGGTGCTGCTTTTTCAGGCGTGGACGAGCAGGCGGCGACGCCCAGCGCAACGACAGCAAACAGCACTTTGGTGATCTTGGACATTTGAAAACTCCTAAGCTGGTTTAACGATATGAATACGGGGCTACAAACGATAAGTGATGTGCAAAACCTGATGATTGCGTTCCGTCATCCCTCAATCTAACGACTGCCAGTTACGAAATTTACAGCATGCCGAAAGAAGCCACAAGGCGCCCGGCACAGGATTGACAGTTATCGCCACTTTTTGCCCCGATACGGGGATAAATGCGATAAAAAACATCAACCTCCCCCGCCCGTGCTACTGCGCGAAACAATCCGCTAGCGTTTTTTGTACCAGTCGAGGAATTCACCCGCGGGCATGGGATAGGCGATGCAGTAGCCTTGACCAAAATGGCAACCCATTTCCTGCAGCGGTTGCAGCAACCCCTTGTCTTCCACCCCCTCCGCCACGGTCAGCCGGCCGAAGGTGCCCGCCAGCGCAATCACCCCCTTCACGATGGCATGATCGCCCTCATCCGTCAGCATGCCGCGCACAAAGGACTGGTCGATCTTGAGCGTTTCCGCTCCCAGTTTGCTCAGATAGACCAGCGACGAATAACCCGTGCCGAAATCGTCCAGCGCGAAGCTGATACCCAGCTTGCGGCAGGCCTCGATGACGGCAGCGGATTGCACCATATCCTCCAGTGCTGCCGTCTCCAGCACCTCGATCTGCAGCCTGCCCGGCGACAGGGTTGGATACAGCTCCAGTTTCCGTTCCAGCTCGGCGACAAAATCAGGCGCCTGCAGGTGCTGCGCCGAGATGTTGACGCTGACTTCCAGTGCCAGCCCCGCCTTTTCCCATGCATGCAACTGCACCAGCGCCGTGTCGATGACCCAATTGCCCAGCGGTATCTCGAGGTCCGAATTCTCGATGACCGGCAGAAACTCGATTGGCGGCAGCAATCCCTGCTCGGGGTGGTTCCAGCGGATCAGCGCCTCGACCCCGGCGATCCTGCCGGAGGCCAATTCCATCTTGGGCTGGTAATACAGCTCGAATTCGCCCCGCTGCAAACCCAGCAGGACGCGCCTTCTCGACTCATGCAGCGAGCGCATGCGCTGATCGTGCGCCGAGTCGTACAGGTGATAGCGGTTCTTGCCGGTCTGCTTGGCGATATACATGGCCTGGTCGGCATGGCGCATCAGCGTGTCGCCGTCCTCGTCGTCGGCGGGATAGAAAGTCACGCCGATGCTGGCCGACACGCCGACCTGTTGGCCGCCGACCTGCATTGGTGCAGCGATCGCTTCCATGACGCGATCCAGGATCTGGAAACACTCGACCATCAGATCGAGATCGTTGAACAGCACGACGAACTCGTCGCCGCCCAGACGCGCCAGAGTATCTCCCGCGCGCAGCACCTCCTGCAGACGGCGCGTGATATCCACCAGCAACTGGTCTCCCACCTCGTGTCCGAAGCGGTCATTTACCTCCTTGAACCCGTCGAGGTCGATATAGCAGACCGCCAGCATCTTGCCGCTGCGCTGCGCATGCACGATGGCCTGTCCCAGACGGTCTGCCAGCAGACGGCGGTTGGGCACGCCGGTGAGCGCGTCGAAGTTGGCGACACGGCTCAGCTCGGCCTCGTGGTCCTTGAAATAGGTGATATCGGAGAACACACCGACATGACGCTGCACCCTGCCCGCTTCGTCGCAGATGGCCGAGATAGACAACAGCTCCGCGTAGATCTCGCCGTTCTTGCGCCGGTTCCATATCTCGCCGCGCCAGACCTGCTCTTGCTGCAGCGCTTGCCACATCGCGGCATAGAAAGCCCCGTCCTGACGGCCCGAATTCAGCAGGCGGGGATCCCTGCCCAACACTTCCTCGCGCGCGTAGCCGGTGATCCTGCTGAAGGCATGATTGACATCGATGATGACGTTGTTCGCATCGGTGATCAGGATCGCTTCCTGGCTGTTGTCGAACACACTGGCATTGATGCGCAAGGTCTCTTCCGCCCTGCGCCGGTCGGTGACATCGTACTGGATGCCGTCCCACAGGATGTCGCCGTTCCCGAGCAGGGCGGGCTGCGACTCGATATGCAGCCAGTGCACCTCGCCGTTCCTGCGCACGATGCGCCCTTCCCACTCGAAACGGCTCAGGCTGCGGCGGGACGCTTCGTTCAACTGCGCGAAGTGCTCCTGTTCGTCCGGATGGATACGTGCCAAAGCCGCGCGGTGGTCGCGCATGACCTCCGCCTCAGTCACATCGAGCAATTCGCACCAGCGCGAACTGACGAACTCGAAGACCGTACGGCCGTCCGCACACATGCAATATTTGAATACGCCGACCGGTATCGTTTGCACTAACCCGCTGTACTCGTCCAGGCTGCGATGCAGCGCTTCATCGGCACGCTTGCGTTCGGTGATGTCGCGGCCGATGGCCAGTACTCCCTTGATTGCGCCGGCACTGTCGCGTTCGGCGACCATGACGATATGGTGGAAGTGGGGCTGGCCGTCCAGTTGCGGGATCAACATCTCCAGTTCCGCACTGCTGCCGGTAGCGATGACCCCTTCAAGTACCTTCTGGTAGGCCTCCACTTCCGCGATCCCGGGATAGGCCTCGACAGGCGATGCCCCGATGATCGGTCGAGCACTCTCCGGGATGCTGTCCATCGCGGACGGATTCAGATACACCGCCCTGCAGTCCCGGTCGTAGCGGATCAGGATGTCCGGCATATTCTCCGCCAGAGTGCGGAACTCGTGTTCCTTTTCCTGTAGCGCGTGCTCGGCCTCGATGCGTTCGGAGATGTCGCGGCCTATGCCCAGCGCCCCGATGACGCTGCCGCTCTTGTCGCGCTCGGGGACGAAGATGACATGGTGAGCATGCGGGCTGCCGTCCGGATGCGGCATCTCGATCTCGATCTCCACCCGCTCGCCGCTATCCATGACCAGCTCGACCAAGCGTTGCAGATCGCGTATCTGCTGCGAGCCGGGTTCGGATTCGAACGGCAGTTTGCCAACGATTGGCAACAACTCTGGCGCGATGCTGCCCATCATCGCCGGATTCAGGTAGCGCACCCGGCAATCACGGTCGTAGCGGATGACGTTGTCCGGCAGATTCTCGGCCAGCGCGCGGAACTCCTGTTCGCTCTCAGCCAACGCGCGTTTGATGCGCTCGCGCTCGGTGATGTCGCGCGCCACTCCGAGCACGCCGATCAAATGCCCTTTGCTGTCGCGCATCGGCGTCTTGAGGGTTTCCAGCAATTCCCGGTGTCCATCGGAAGCAAAAGTGACCCATTCCTCGTTGACGCTCGGCTTGTCCGCCACCATCGCCTTGCGGTCATGCGCGCGGAACAGATCCGCCAGATCCCTGTGCACAAAATCGTAGTCGGTCTTGCCGACGATTTCCTTTTCCTCCGCCCCGAAGAACGACTCGAAGCGCCGGTTGCAGGCCAGATAGATGCCGTCACTGTTCTTCAGCCAGACCAGATCGGGGATGGTGTCGATGAAGGTGCGCAGAAATATCTCGTCCACATCGAAACGCTCGTCTTGCATACCCAGCGCCATGGTCTGGGTGAGGTCGTGCTCGCCCACCAGGCCAAGCATCCTGCCCGCGCCGTCGACCACGACCAGATGGCGGACCTTCTTTTCCAGCATGTGGTTCGCCGCGTCGTTGATAGTCGCTTCGCCGGTGATGGTCATCACCGGCGCCGTCATCACTTCGGCGAGCTGCACACCGACCCGTTGCGGATCCTTCGTATAGAAGCGCACGACATCCCGTTCCGTGACGATGCCTATCGGCTTTTCGGCCTCGACCACGATCACGCAGGATTCGCGCTGCGCCTGCATCAGGTTGAGCGCCTGCATCAGGCTGCTGTGCGGCGGCAGGCTGGTGACGGTGCGTTTGGCGACGGTGATGACCTGGCTGCGGCCGGCCAGCGCGGTGAGGGTCAAGTGCTGGCGGAAATCGGTTTCGCTGACCAGTCCGACCACGACTCCCTTGTCGTCCACCAGCACCAGATGGCGGATACCTTCGCGCAGGCAGGTCTGATAGGCGTCCAGACAATCTGATGTTGCGGAAATGGTAATGACCGGCGCGGACATGCCGGTGCGAACTGATGTTTCGGGAGAAGCACCGGAGCGCATCGCGTGCAGGATATTGCGTTCAGTGACGATACCCAGCGGGTGCCCGGCCACGTCGGTCACCACGATGGAAGAATACCGCCGCTGCGCCATGATCTGCGCGGCCTCGCCCAGCCTTGCTTCCGCGGGAAGGCAGACGACATCGCGCGTGGCGATATCGAGCAATATGTTCGGCTGACTCTTCATTCGGCAACACTCATGCGGTTTCTGATCATACGCAGACAAAGGCTTGCACTAGCGGCGAGAATCTCCCAGCAGCCGCTCGAACTCTTGTTGCACCACGCTGTAGCACTCGCAGCACAGCTTCTCCAGTTTCGCGCGGTTGAGCACCTTGATGTGGCCGCGGTTGTAATCGATCAGGCCTTTATCGCGCAACTCTCCCGCTGCCTCGGTGACGCTTTCGCGGCGCACACCCAGCATGTTGGCGATGGCCTCGTGGGTCAGGCGAAAATCATTGGACAACGATTTGTCGTTGATCAGCAACAGATGCTGGCACAACTGCTGGGGCAACGAATGGTGCTTCTCGCACACCACGGTCTGCGAGACCTGGGTCAGCGAGGCCTGGGCGTACAACAGCAGAGTGTGGCTCAGACTGTGCAAGCGCTGCAGCATCTCGCCCAGTCGCTCGACCTCGATCTGGAAGACATGTCCGGATGTCTCGACTGTCGCCCAATACGGTAACGCCGCCCCGCCCAGCACCTGCGCGACACTGAACATACCCTCGTTGCCCACTACTGCCACGCCCGCCGATTCGCCGTTCTCCAGCCGGTAGAACAGCGAGATGGCGCTGTCGATGGGAAAGAACACATGGCTCATGCGCTCGCCCGATTCGGCCAGCTGTTCACCCGCCTTGAGGTGAATCACTTGCAGGTGTGGAAGCAGCTGCTGCAACTCCTCCGGAAGCAAGGCGGACAACAGGCGGTTCTGGTTCGGATTGTGGTGATGCGGCATTTTGCTCACCCCCCGATCACTGCACGCCGCTGCCAAAACGGGCGATCAGTTCCTCGCTACGCAGCGGATGCGCGAACAGATAGCCCTGCCCGATATCGCATCCCGCATTGCGCAACACTGCCAACTGATCTTCTGTCTCGATGCCTTCCGCCACCACGCTGAAACCCAGCGCCTGCGCCATCAACAGGATGGTCTTGGCGATGGCTTGGGCATCCGCATCGTGCGCGATATCAGTGACGAAGTTCTGCGCGATCTTCAATTCAAAGATCGGCAGGCGGCGCAGATAGGCGAGCGATGAATAGCCCGTGCCGAAATCGTCGATGCTGAGACGGATACCCAGAGACTTCAGTTCCTGCAACACCTGCTGTGCCTGCTCGGTATCTTCGGCCAGTGCACTTTCGGTCAGCTCCAGCATCACTCGGTGGGCATCGAGACCGTGCTGACTGAGCAGGCGCAACATCATTGCGGGGATGTTGCTGCGACGGAACTGGTAGGGCGAGACATTGATGGAGACGCGCGGAATAGCGTGCCCCTGCTTGACCCATGCCGCCATCTGCCTGCACGCCGTCGCGGCGACCCATTCGCCGAGGCGGTCGATGATGCCAGTCTTCTCCGCCAGCGGGATGAACTTCGAGGGCGGGATCAAACCCTCGGCCGGATGTTGCCAGCGTACCAGCGCCTCGACGCCAACCAGGCGGCCGCTGCCGATATCGACTTGCGGCTGGTACATCAGGAACAATTCGTCGCGCTCGATGGCGCCGCGCAACTCGGTCTCCAGCTTGAGGCGCTCGTCGGCGACCCGTTTCAGTTCGTCGGTGAAGAAATGGTGCCCGCGTTTGCCGCCGTCCTTGGCCTGATACATGGCGCTGTCGGCGTTCTTCAACAGGGTCTCCGGATCGACGCCGTCGTTGGGATAGAGACAGATGCCGATGCTGGCGCCGGGATAGACGTTCTGCCGCCCGATGGGATGCGGACGCAGCATGGCGTCGGCGATGCGGTGCGCCGTCATTTCCGCCTCGGCGACGGATGCTTCCTCGATCAGCAGCGCGAACTCGTCGCCGCCGAAACGCGCCACCGTATCCCCGCCGCGCACGCAGTCGCGCAAACGTGCAGATATCTCCTTGAGCAGGTCGTCGCCGGCGGCATGCCCCATCGAGTCGTTGATGACCTTGAAGTTGTCCAGATCGATGAACAGCACGGCGAAGGTGCTCTCGCTGCGCTCGGAGTGCGCGATAGCCTGGCGCAGACGATCCAGGAACAGCGCGCGGTTGGGCAAGCCGGTCAGTTCATCGTGCGTGGCCAGGAACTCGACCTTGCGCTGCGACTCCTTGACCACGGAAATGTCGCTGAAGATACCGACGTAGTTGATGACATTGCCTTCCGGATCGTGCACAGCATTGATGGTGAGCCACTCCGGATAGACCTCGCCGGTCTTGCGCTTGTTCCAGACCTCGCCCTGCCACCAGCCGTGGGTCTCCAGATGCGACCACATGCTCTTGTAGAAGGAGGCATCCTGCTTGCCGGAAGCCAGCATCTTGGGCGTGCCGCCGATCGCTTCCTCGGGTGAATAGCCGGTCACCTGAGTGAAAGCATGGTTGACGGTCAGAATCCGCTGATGCGCATCGGTGACCACAATCCCCTCGCCGGAACGGTCGAACACCCGCGCCGCCAGACGCAACTGGTCCTCCGCGCGTTTGTGCTCGGTGACATCGGCTGACTGGGTACAGATGCTGTACACCACACCGTCTTCGGTCAGCAACGGGAAACGTATCGAATGCAGGAAGCGCTCCTGGCCCGTCGAAAACGCCAGATGATCCTCGAACTCCAGCGAGGTGCGCAGGCGCACCACATCAAGCTCCTTGGTGCGGAAATCGTCGGCGATCTTGCGCGACATCACCTGCGTGTCGGTCTTGCCCAACAAGTCCTGCGATGACAAACCAAAGAATTTCTCGAACTGGCTATTCACGAATTCGTAACGACCCGCCAGATCCTTGAGGGAAATGATGGAAGTGGAGTTATTCATGATCGCCAGCAATATCTCGCGGTTCTTGCGCGTATCCCGCTCCGCAACCAGCCGCTCGGTATGATCCAGCAGCACGATGATCGCGCCGCGGGTGCCGCGCAGCTTCGTCTCGTACGGCGAGACATGCAGCAGGTAATGGCGCTCGTTGGAGAAGATATGCGTCTCTCCGACCCGGTTGCTGGTGATGGCCTCATGCACGGCCGTGGAGAATTCCTTCATCCCGACCGGCAGGCGCATGTTTGTGATGGGCTGTTTGATCGAGACGGTGGAAAGCGAGAACAGCGCCGCCGCCGGGCTGTTGAAGCGAATCAGTTCAAGTCCGGCATTGCACACCATGACCGGGAAGCCGACGCTGTTCTGGATATTTTCCAGATCATTGAACAGGTCACTCAGTTCGCCGGTGCGCACTTGCAATTCTTCATTGACGGTGGTCAGTTCCTCGTTGGTGGATTGCAGCTCTTCGTTGGCCGCCTCCAGCTCCTCGTTGGAGGATTGCAGTTCTTCGTTGGCGGCAACCACTTCCTCGTTGAGCGCCTGCATCTCCTCGTTCGAAGTCTCCAGCTCCTCGATTACCGTTTGCAGGCGTTCGCGGGTGGAGATCAGTTCCTCTTCCAATTCACGGACGTTACGTCCCTCCGCACTGACCGGTACGGAATCATCCGACCCCGTCGCCAATACAGCCTGCGGCATGATCTCGAAGGAAACCAGGAAGAACGGGTTGACAACGCCACGATCCAGCGGGTGAACGACCAGGCGCACGTCGCGCGATTCACCGCCGATCTTGATGACATGCGAACGGCCGACCGCCGATTCCTGTTTGTGTTCTGCCTGGTGCTGCAGCAATTGCAGATCGGCGCGCAGTTCGCGGTGCAGCAGATTCTGCAGGTTGAAGTTAGGTTTGCCGGGAACGACAGTGAGAAACGGGCCGACATCGCCGTGCATGTGCAAAATGTCGAAAGTGCTGTTGATTAGCACGGTGACCGGGACATAGCGGCGCACCGCCTCGTTCAGTAAGCGCAACTCGGAATCGGCGACGACCTTGGGGACGCTGCGTTCCGCCATGTCCGGCAAGCGGAAAGCCGACACGCTGAGTCTCGATTCGCCCGCACAGCGCCGGTAGATGCGCGCCGACTTGTCCAGCACCTCGAACAGCGCCTCCTGCTGGAAGATGCCTTCCGATTTGCCGAGGAACAGCAGACCGTTGGGATTCAGGCTGTAATGGAAAGTCGACAACACCTTGGCCTGCAAATCGTTCTGCAGGTAGATGAGCACATTGCGGCAGCTCACCAGATCGAGGCGCAGGAAGGGCGGGTCCTGCACCAGATCCTGGCGCGCCACCACCACCATGTCGCGCAGGGTGCGCGACACTTCCAGGCGGTTACCGACCTTCTGGAAATAACGGATCGCCAAGCCCGGTTCCAGATCGGCCAGCGCGCTCTCGGCGTAGGAACCTTTGCGGGCGACCGCCAGTGCATTGAGGTCGATGTCGGTGGCGAAGATCTGGATGCGGAACTGGTTGATGTTCGGGCCCAGTGTCTCGGCCAGCATGATCGCGAGTGTGTAGGCTTCCTCGCCCGTGGCGCAGGCCGGCACCCAGATGCGGATCTCGTCGCCCGGGCGTTTGGTCTGTAGGATGCTGTTCAGCATGGCGCGCAATGCGCCGAACGATGCCGGGTCGCGGAAGAAGGCAGTGACCGAAATCAGGATGTCCTTGCCCAGATGTTCCAGCTCTTCCGGATTGTTGTCGACCAGCGTCAGGTAATCGTCGAGATCGTTCACATGACATGCCGCCATGCGCCGCTCGATGCGGCGCCACAGCGTGCCTTCCTTGTAACCGGAAAAATCGATGCGCGTCTGCTGTTTGACCTTGATCAGCAGCTTCTTCAGCGTGGTCGCGCCGACCGGCGGCTTGTTGGCGACGGTGACCGTGCCGTGCGAGCGCGCAATGATGGCGATCTCTTTGGCGATCTCTTCCGGCGACAACACCCAGTCCACACAGCCGGTATCGATGGCGGATTGCGGCATGCCGGTATATTTGGCGGTCTGCGGGTCCTGCGCAAAGGTGTAGCCGCCCGCCGCCTTGATGTCGCGCAGCCCGGAGGCACCGTCGCTGCCGGTGCCGGAAAGGATGACGCCGATGGCGTCCTCGATCTTCTCTTCAGCCAGCGAGGTGAGGAACATGCTGACCGAGGGACGCGGCGATGCCTCGCGCGGGCCTTCGATGAGTTCGAAACAGCCGTCTTTCAGTTTGACGTTGTTGCTGGCCGGGGCGACGTAGATGGTGTCCGGCTCGGGTTGTATGCCGTTCTCCACTTCCTGCACGGCCATCGCGGTCTCGCGGCCGAGCAGTTGCGCCATCATGCTGCGGTGAGTCGGGGAAAGATGCTGAAGGACGACGTAGGAGATACCGAGATCGGTGGGCAGAGCCGCGATCAGCGCGGAAAGCGCTTCGAGGCCGCCTGCGGAAGCTCCGATTCCCACCAGATAAGGTCGCAGCGCTCGCGGCGGATTGTCCGGCGTATCAATAGATACACCATCATCTTTTATCTCCGGCACATCCCCGCTTGTTTTTTTCTTTTTAACAGCCCGAACCATGACTTTCCGCTCACCAGTATGCTTTTTACTGCTCGCAAGACTACCTCAAAATCCCCCTACTCGGAGGATAACGAGCAAACTAAATCAGTTCCGTACGCTAACGTACGGAGAAAAATGACGAAAAATATTTGATTCTTAAAAAGGGTTATACATACGCGACCTGCACGTTCTGCACGCCGCATGTCGAGCGTAGCGCTTCAAGCAGTTCGTCAGGCAGGGTGACCTGCCAATCCTCGCCCAGACGCAGTGGCGCGCTGCCGATGAGGTTGCGGTAGTTGATCTGTACCGGGCATTTTCCGCCGCGGTAGGGTTTGAGCAATTCCGCCAGTTGCGGCACGCGCACCTTGTCGTCCATCGAGCAGAAGATGTCCAGGCGTTTGGCGAAGGCGGCGCGGGCGGAAGCGAAATCATAGAGCTCGTCGGCGGTGACACGCATGCTGCCAGAATAGGCGTCCAGTTCAGCCTTGCCGTTCACCACCAGCAACTCGTCGTCGCGTATCCAGTTGCGATTCATATCGAACAACTCGCTGAACACCACCACTTCCAGCGCGGCGCTGCCGTCATCCAGCGTCACCACGGCCATCTTGCCGCGACGCGTCTGCAGTATGCGCACGCCGCTGACCATGCCCGCCAGCACGATCGTCTTTGCGTTGTTGCGCCGCCCGCCGCCGTTGCCATAGCCGCCTCCGCCGCTGGGCGGTGTGATGATGTCCGGCGTGATGTCGGCCAGTTTCATCTTCACGAAGTTGGACAGTTCCGCCGCAAATTCCTGATAGGGATGGCCGCTCAGATAGAAGCCCAGCGCGGTCTTTTCCTGCGCCAGCTGTTCGCGCATCTTCCAGGGCGGCACGTCTGCCATCTGCAGCGGCATAGCCACGCTCTCGTCGTCGCCGAACAGGCTGTTCTGGTTGGCCGCGCGCGCATGCTGCTCGGCGCTGCCCAGTGCCGTATCGAGCGAGGCGAGCATCTGATAGCGGTGAGGCTGTCCCGAGCTTGTCGATGGACTGATACCGTCGAACGCACCGGCGCGGATCAGCGCCTCGATGGCGCGGCGGTTGACGATGCGCTTGTCGACGCGGCGGCAGAAGTCGAACAGGTCTCTGAACGGACCCGCCGCGCGCGCCGCCACGATGTTCTCCACCGCCGCCTCGCCGGTGCCTTTCACCGCACCGAGGCCGTAAGCGATGGTCTTTTCATCCACCGGAGTAAAACGGAACAGCGAGCTGTTGATGTCCGGCGGCAATATGGAGATGCCCTGCTGCAGGGTATCCTGATAGAAGAAACTGACCTTGTCGGTGTTCACCATTTCCGAGGTCATGGTCGAGGCCATGAACGCGGCGGGGAAATGGCACTTGAGGTACGCCGTCTGATAGGCAACGACCGAATAGGCCGCGGCGTGCGACTTGTTGAAACCGTAACCGGCGAACTTCTCCATGGTGTCGAAGATCTCGTTCGCTTTCTTTTCCTCGATGTTGTTGTTCGCCGCGCCTGCCACAAAGATGCTGCGCTGCTCCGCCATCTCCTCGACATTTTTCTTGCCCATCGCACGGCGCAGCATGTCGGCGCCGCCGAGCGTGTAACCGGCCACCACCTGCGCCGACTGCATCACCTGCTCCTGGTACACCATGATGCCGTAGGTCGTGCCGACCACCTTCTCCAGCAAGGGGTGCGGCAGGATGACCTGCTCTTTGCCATGTTTGCGGTTGATGTAGTCCGGGATGAAGTCCATCGGGCCGGGCCGGTACAGCGCATTCAGGGCGATCAGATCGTCGATGCAGTCCGGCTTGGCCTTGACCAGCGTGTCCTTCATGCCGCGCGATTCGAACTGGAACACGGCGGTGGTGTTCGCGTTCTTGAAAATCCTGTCGTAGGTCGGCTTGTCGTCGAGCGGGATAGTGTCGATATTAAAGTTTTGCGAACCTTCGATGCCCGAGTCTTTGATATAACGCACCGCCCAATCAATGATCGTCAGCGTGCGCAAACCCAGGAAGTCGAACTTCACCAGACCGACCGCTTCCACATCTTTCATGTCGTATTGGCTCACCGTGCTCGCGCTGCCCTCGGCGCAATACAGCGGACAGAAATCGGTGAGCTTGCCCGGCGCGATCAGCACGCCGCCCGCGTGCATGCCGACGTTGCGCGTCAGATCCTCCAGGCGCATGCCCAGTTCCATGAGTTCTTCCACGCCCTCTTCGCTGGCGATGATGGCGTTGAACTCCGGCTCCATCTCGCGCGCCTTCGCCAGCGACACCGGCTTCACGCCATCCAGCGGCACCAGCTTGGACAACCTGTCGCACAGGCCATAGGGGAAATCGAGCACGCGGCCGACGTCGCGGATCACACCCTTGGAAGCCATGGTGCCGAAGGTGGCGATCTGCGACACGTTCTGCTGGCCGTATTTGTGGCGCACGTATTCGATCACGCGCTCGCGCCCGTCCTGGCAGAAGTCCACGTCGAAGTCGGGCATGGAGACGCGCTCGGGGTTGAGGAAGCGCTCGAACAGCAGTTCGTAGCGCAGCGGATCAAGATCGGTGATACCCAGCGAATATGCCACCAGCGAACCGGCACCGGAGCCGCGCCCCGGCCCCACCGGCACGCCGTTGGGGAACTTCTCGTCGCGGAAGGATTTCGCCCAGCGGATGAAGTCCGCCACGATGAGGAAGTAACCGGGAAACTTCATTTTGATGATGGTCTCGGTCTCGAACGCAAGGCGCGCCTGATACTCCGGCATCTTTGCTGCACGCTGCGCTTCATCGGGATACAGATGCAGCATGCGTACCTGCAAACCGCGCTCGGCTTCGCCGCGCAGGAAATCGTCCAGCGATTCGCCGTTGGGCGTGGGAAAGTCGGGCAGGTGCGGCTTGCCCAGTTTGAGCGTGAGATTGCAGCGCTTGGCGATCTCCACGCTGTTCTGCAAGGCCTCGGGCAGATCGGCGAACAGTTCCGCCATTTCGGCCTGAGTCTTGAAATATTGCTGCGCGGTGAATGTCTTCTGGCGGCGTTTGTCGTTCAGCACATAGCCTTCGGCGATGCACACGCGCGCCTCGTGCGCCTTGAAATCGTCGATGGCGAGGAACTGCACCGGATGCGTGGCCACCACCGGCAACGCCAGTTCGTCGGCCAACTTCACCGTGGCGCGCAGATGGGCTTCCTCGCGCGGCGCGCCGTAGCGCTGCACTTCCAGATAAAAACGGTCGGGGAACAGTCCGGCGTACTCCTGCGCAATGAACTTGGCGCTGGCGACATTGCCGTTCAACAGCGTCGCGCCGATCTCGCCCATATGCGCACCCGACAGGGCGATCAGACCTTGCGTGCCCTCCTTCAGCCAGTGCTTGCGAATCTCGGGACGACCGCGATACTGGTTCTCCAGATAGGCGCGGGTGACCAGTTCGCACAGGCGCAGATAACCGGCATGGGATTGGCACAACAGCAACAGACGGAAAGGTTGGTCGCGGGCAGCATCATTGGTAACGAACACGTCACAGCCGACCACGGGCTTGATACCCGCAGCGCGTGTCTCTTTGTAGAACTTGACCAGTCCGAAGACGTTGGACAGGTCAGTGAGCGCCAACGCAGGCATCGCATCGGCCTTCGCCGCCCCCACCGCTTCGCCAATGCGCACGATGCCGTCGGCGATGGAATACTCGCTGTGCAGACGAAGGTGGACGAAGGAGGATTGCATGATGCTCGCGGTAAAAATCTCGCCGAGATTTTATCACCGCGGGCCGTTCGGCCCCGAAAGAAATTGCCGCCGCCCCTGTTCAGAAAGATGGCGCCGGGAGTGGTGTATCTATTGGGTTCCGGCCTTGACGCGCTCGCGGTGGACACGCTCTACAGCGACGCAAAGGATGGCGATGTCCTGCTGGTGCAGTTTGGGAAAGGCGTCATGCAGCGTGATGCGCAGGAAATGTGTCGAGCCGGACAGGCTTGCATCCAGCATTGGGCTGGCAACGTGGTAGGCCTGATCGAATATCTCGCGCAAATGTTGATTGGTGCGGCGCTCGGCTCCGCCATTTTGGGCAGGCGCCCCCTGGTCGTACGATACGTTCATGACAGCCACCTTTTCTAATACATCTGACTATCGGCATTGTATGCGCGTATGGCGCGAAGGGGGTGAGATTGTGCGTCCGATTCCGCCGCGCAAATTGGAAACCACCCACAGGGCGGCGTATCACTAATTAGCTACGGGAGGGATTGTGAAGCTTTCGCGTTGCCTCCGCGAAAGCTTCATCCCTTCGGGACCGCCCTGCGGGCGTCCTGCGCGAGCAGTGCTCGCTTGTCTAACCCAGGAGGTTCGTCCACACTTCCACTGCGCCAAATATAAAACCGCCCACAAGGGGCGGTTTTATATTTGGCGGAGAGGGAGGGATTCGAACCCTCGGTAGGCTCACACCTACGCCTGATTTCGAGTCAGGTACATTCGACCACTCTGCCACCTCTCCGAGACTCTGTTCCGGTTGACGGCTTATTTGCAACAGGCCGTCCTCCGAAGGGCGCGCATTTTACCAGCAAGCCGCGAAATTCGGGCAGAATGTTCTCATGCGCAGCTTGCTCCCCCTTCAGATCGCTGTCGTCATCACCCTCTGTGCCTGGCTCTGGGTCAAGACCACCGCCGTCGACCCCCTGCCGGATTGGCGCCAGGGCGAATTGGTGGTCATCGTGCCGCCCGCCGAGATGGAAGCCGAGAACGCTTTCGAGACCGATCTGGCCGGCCTGTTCGCCCAGCACCTGCAGGTAAGAGTGAAGACCATCCCGATGAACATCGACCAGGCCTTGCCGGCACTGGCCTCGCGTCAGGCACATCTGGCCACCGCCGCCCGCAGCAGCACCGACTATCCCCTGCGCTTCGGCCAGACCTACCAGACACTGGTCGAACTGCTGGTCTGCCATGACTTCGAGCCGGGCAGCATCAATGATCTTGCCGGCCACGATCTGGTCGTCGCTGCGGGTTCGCCGCAGGAGGCCGCCCTGCGTCACGCGCAACGAGAACATGACCGGCTGGGATGGAAGTCGCGGCGCGATACCTCGCCCGCGGAACTGCTGGAAGAAGTCGCCGACGGCAAACTCGACTGCACGCTGGCCAACGAAGAGCAACTGGCCACAGCGCGTAATTTCTATCCCAACCTGGGCGAAGCACTGGACATCGGTTCGCCGACCGATCTGTCCTGGGCCTTCTCCGGCAGCGGCGATGCAAAACTCTTTGACGAAGCGCAACAGTTCTTCGGCCGCATAAAACAGGACGGCACCCTGCGCCGCCTGCTCGATCGCTACTTCGGCCACAACGACCGGCTGGACGCGATGGATGCAGAAGCCTTCATCACCCTGTCGCGCACCCGGCTACCGCGCTACCGGCGCTGGTTCGAAGAGGCTGCCGACCTCACCGGCATCGAATGGCAGCTGCTGGCCGCACTGGCCTACCAGGAATCGCACTGGGACCCGAACGCCACTTCCTATACCAATGTGCGCGGCATGATGATGCTGACCGAGGAGACCGCCGACCGCATGGGTGTGGAGAACCGTCTTGATCCGCACGCCAGCATCCTCGCCGGCGCGCGCTATCTGCAGCTGCTCAAGGAGCAATTGCCTTTGCGTATCAGCGAGGAGGACCGCTTATGGCTGGCCTTGGCCGCCTACAACCAGGGCATGGGTCATCTTGAGGATGCACGCATCCTGGCGACGCAAGCCGGTCTGAATCCGGACGTATGGGCGGATGTGAAACGGGTGATGCCCCTGCTGGCGCGCCCGTCCGTATACAAGAACACCAAACGCGGCAAGGCGCGCGGCGGCGAAGCGGTGATCCTGGTCGAGACCGTGCGCCTGTATCACGACATGCTGAAACGACTGGAGACGCAGCACTCCTTATCGCAACCACCCGGGACACCCTGGCGCGGCCTGGTCGGCAAACTCATCAATTAAGCTCAGCGCCTTGGCGCCAGCAGGATGCGGTTGACCTCCAGTGCGATGGCCGCCGGCCCCATTCCCGCACTGACTGCCAGCAGCTTGTTCAACAGGCCCGGCACCACCACCGCGCGCCCCCGCTGCATCCCCTCAAAACCGGCACGTGCCACATCGCGCGCCGCCATCGGCCTGGTCCAGCGGAACAACAGCGTGCGCTGCGCTTTGGCAGTCTCCTCGAACCCGGTGCTTGTCGGCCCCGGACACAATGTCGTCACCGTGACCCCGCTGCCGCGCAACTCGCGGCGAATGGCGCGCGAGAAAGACAATACATAACTCTTGCTTGCGTAATACACCGCCATGCCGGGGCCGCCCGGCTGGAACCCGGCCAGCGAGGCAACGTTGAGTATCTTGCCGTGTTTTCTGGCGAGCATACCCTGCAGGGCATGGCGCGTGAGCGAAGTCAGCGTGCTGACGTTGAGATGGAGCATGCGCTCGATGACCTCCGGCGCCTCGTCAGAGAAATCCCCCGAGTCGCCGACACCCGCGTTGTTGACCAGCACATCGATATCCGGCGTGATGGCGCTGATCTCCTGCCACACCGCCGCTCCCGCACCCGGCTGCGCAAGATCCATCTGAATGGTTTTCGCGGAGACGGCATACATCTTGTTGAGATCGTCCGCCAGTTTCTGCAGACGGTCTGCCCGTCGCGCCACCAGGATCAGGTCGTAGCCGCGTGCCGCGAACAGGGGCGCCAGCTCCATGCCGATACCGCCAGATGCGCCGGTGATGACTGCGGTCTTTCTGTTCATGACGATCTCCTTTGGATCACATCTGCCGAAACAGATGCGCGTAACTGCGGCTCACCGCGATCTTCTCCGGCCGGTCGCGCAGAGTGAGCGAGACCTTGCCGAGCAGATCGTGATGCGCGGAGACGATCTGCTTCACGTTCACCAGCGTGCCGCGGTGCACTTGCCAGAACTGGTCGGGGTCTAGCTGCACCAGCAGGTCCTTGAGCGGCGTGCGCAGCAACAGCTCGGCATCGCGCGTGAGCACGGTAGTGTATTTGTCGGCGGACTGGAAGTAACACACCTCATCCACCGCCAGCATGCGCACGTTCTGACCGACCTGGATGCGCAGCCAGTGCAGCGGTTCCGGTTTACTCTGCTCCGCCAGCAGTTGCTGCAGGCGTGCCAGCATGGCATCCGGCGCGAACATGCTGCGCTGCTGCAAGCGCTCGACACAGCGCTGCAATCGTTCTTCCGAGACCGGCTTCAGCAGATAGTCCACCGCCGCCTGCTCGAAGGCCTGTACCGCATGGTCGTCGAAGGCGGTGACGAACACCAGGCGACAGTCGGCTGTCGCGGAGCGCGCCGCATCCAGTCCGCTTTGCCCCGGCATGCGGATGTCGAGGAAAGCGATGTCGGGTTTGATCTCGCCCAAAGCCTTCGCCGCGGCGACGCCATCGTGCAGCACGGCGACGATCTGCAGTTCCGGCCACAGCTTGCCCAGCCTGCGCTGCAGGTCGTCCGCGAGATGCAGCTCGTCGTCGGCGATGATGGCTTTCATACTAATTCTTCGCAGGCAGTTCCAATGTCGCGACCGTACCGCCATGTGCGCCGTTGTGCAAGACTAGGCGGCCCTGCTCACCGAACAGCGTCGCCAGCCGCTCGCGCACGTTGGCCAGCCCCGCTCCGCCGCTATCGGCAGACTGGATACCAACGCCGTCATCTCGCACCTCGCAATACAGCATGCCGTTCCCGATGCTTGCGCGGATGACGATCTCGCCGCCGCCGATCTTGGGTTCGATGCCGTGGCGCACGGCGTTCTCCACCAGCGGCTGCAGCAGCATCGGCGGAAAAGAGACCAAGCGGACATCCCCGGGCACATCGATGAGCCAGCGCAAACGCTCGCCGAAGCGCACCTTCAATATCTGCAGATAGTTCTCCAGCATGTCCAGTTCGTCACCCAGCGTGGCACGGTCGCTGCGCGCGCGCACCAGCGCCACGCGCAGCCAGTCGTTCAGCCGCTCCAGCAAGTGCTTCGCCAGCACCGGATCGGTGTCGATCAGGCTGCCGACATTGGCCAGTGTGTTGAACAGGAAATGCGGTTCGATCTGTGCCTGCAGCAGTTTCAGGTTGGCCTCGATCTCGCGCCGCAAGCTCTCGCTTTTCATGAGCTTGTGCCGCTCGACTTCCATCTCGATACGTTCGGAGAGCAGCAGGGTGATGCCGCCGATCAGGCTGAAGAACAATCCTATGGTCATCGTGAGCCAGGTGTATTGGTCGCCCCAACTCCCCACACCGCTGAGAGTGAACGCCAGCGTCATGCCGACCGCCACGCTGAGCGGCAGGGTGAGGATACGGACCAACCAGCGAACCAGATAGTTCTTCAAGTACGCGGTCGCGCCGACATTGAGAGCCAGCACCGACAGGCCGATGCACTGCGAATAGATGAAGTTGTGCCAGAACAGGGGGCCGGGCATCAGCAGGGTCAGGATGCCCGCGATGGCGGTATTGAAGATCAGCGTGGAGACTAGATAGGAGAGAATCTTCTTCATCGCATCAGATGGAGGACTTGAGCCCCAGCGTGAAACTGCGCGTGAACAGCGCGCCCGCTTCCTGGCGTGCGCCGCCCTGTGGCAGCACGGCCAGCGCATAGATGCTCAGGCGCGGATGCAGGGTGGTCTCGCCGTAGGCGGCAAACTCGCTGCCGCTGTCGGTGAGGTTGCGCGTGTACATCAGCCGCCAGTAGCCTGTCTCGCTCATCATGTTGGCCTGCCACACGGCATGGAAATAGTCGCGCCCGAGCAGACGCGGCATCAAGCCCAGCGGCAGGCCGAACTGGGTGGTGGCGCGCTCGAAGTAGGCTACCTCTTGCGCCTTGGTGTAGCCGTGGCCGTCGTGCAGATATTCGAGCATCAGCGACTGGCCGCTCTCGAAAGTGTATGAGGAGCCAGCCAAGGTCGCGTTGCCGCGCGGCGAGGGGGACTGGATTTGATAAGGCTGTGCGGCATCCTCGGGCGAGCCCAGCACCACCGGCAGCACCGACGAACCGAATTCGCCGTACAGCATCAGTTCATCGCTCATCGTGTATTGGCCGTGCGCGCCGTAGAACGCGCCAAGATGCGGCGCTTTGGCGGCGACCATGCCCCAGGCGATCTCTTCGCCGCGCGTGTCGAACTTTGCCAGCCAACTGTCGCGCCAGGCATCCGGCTGCGCCGCACCGTAGCCGGAACGCACCACGCGCACCAGCGTGGCACTGCTCCGCATGTCCGGCGTCCACGACACCTTCGCCACATCCATGCCGACCAGTTCGCGCATCGGGTCGGTGCGGCCGTTGTCAAAATAGAACGGGCTCGACGGCGAACGAAACTGCCCCGCCCCCCAGTTCAGCACATCGCGGCCGGCGGCGACGTTCCAGCCCTCGGCGGCGCGCACACGTACCTGCCACAGGCTGAGATAGCCTTCGGTATGCGAGCGCTGTCCGAAGGCGTTGCGCATCTCGCGTGTGGAGCCGATGCCGCGCGCGGTCACGCGCACCGTCTCGCTCTCGGCCTTGAGATTCATGCGTATTTCGGCCACGTCGCTGCGCTGCGGCAGTCGCGCGATCTGGTTGTAGGGGTTGAGCACACTGTCGTCGCGCACCACCATGCTGTTGGCATAACCATAAAGTGTACCGTCCCATGAAGTGCGCCAGTCTGCTTCTTCCGCATATGCGGTCGAAGCGACGGCACACAACACCAGCACAGGAATCCTCATTGCATCTGGCCGAGATCGAATTCAGACGCCGCAATCTTCTTCACCTTCACCGTGCCGAATTCCATCACGGTCTCGGCGTCGATCAGCGCGTCGCGGATGATCATCCTGCTGATGAAGGGGATGTGCTTGCCGTCATGCTCGATGGTGTTTCCGTATTCGAATCTTGCGGTTTTGAGCAGCTTGCCGCTGACGGAATAGAACTCGGCCTTGATGCCGACCACGCGCTTGACCGACACCCAGTAGCGGATCTTGTCGTAGGTGGCGCGTTTGTGTTTCGCGCTGAGGTCGAGCACGTAGCAGGGATCGCTGTCGACATTCTCGGTCGCTCCCAGTTGTGCGTCGTAATCGCCCGCGTAGTTGGTCGCGGCGATGTCGCCGTTGGAGGCCTGCCCGCTCATGCGCTGGCGCGGCGAGATGGGGATGGGCTTGGACAGGCCGGGCCGCGTCATCCACATGTTGCGTTCCACCTGCAATATCTTCGAACCCTTGAAGCGCACCGGCTCCTGCGTCTCGGCAATGCTGGAATCGTCCACCGCCTTCACCAGGATGCGTTGCGGCTCATCGTTGCGCTCGCCGTCGCGCGACTGCAACTTGATCTCCCACACGATGCCGGGCAGACCGCCGCCGCGCGCCTGGTCGGAATCCTTGAGGATGCTGTGCGCATCGGGGGCGGCCATCACTGCCCCGGATACTGCGAATATCAACAAGCTGGCGATTGCTCTCATGACCCGCTCCTTAAACATGACCCAAAGCATCGATGATGTCCTTCTTCGCCGCGCGCCGCGCCGGCATATAAGCTGCCAGCGTGCCCACCAGCCCCATCAGGATGAAGGTGAAGACGGTGCGCCCGACATCCATATCGACCAGCAGCGGCACTGGGCTCGCGCTGTTGGGCGGCACATAGGAGATGTTGGCCAGATTGATGCCCCAGCGCACCAGCAGCGCGATCAGCAGCCCGGTGACGCAACCGAGCAGCGTGAGCAGCATCGATTCCATGGTGAACAGCCGTATCACGCCGCTGCGCTTGAGGCCGATGGCACGCAGGGTGCCGATCTCGCGGGTGCGCTCGATCACGGTCATGCCCATGGAGTTGGCCACGCTCATGATGACCACGGTCAACACGATGTTGAAGATGAAGCCGAAGATCATGTCGAACATGCCGTGGACCTGATTATAGAAATCGGACAGTTCCTGCCAGGTCAGTATCTCCACCTCGAAACCCGCTGCGGTGAGTTTCGCCTGCAGGCTGTCGCGCATCGCTGCGGTCCTGGACTCGTCATCGAGCAGGATGGTCAGCCGTTGCGCGCGGCCTTCCGCATCGAGCAGGGTGCGCGCCAGCTCCAGCGAGACGAAAGCAAACTTGTCGTTGCTGCCCGCGTTGCCGGTGTTGAAGGATTTGGCCAGGGTGATGTCGGCGGCATTGGCTTGCCCGCTCAAGGTGTTCACCAGAACCTGTGCCTGCTCACCTTCTTTCAGGTGCAGCATCTCGACCAGTCCGTCGCTCAGGCTGGCCACCTCCGGCCTATCCTTGTCCAGTCGCATCCACATGTTGTCGAACATGCCGCTTTTGCGTTCGGTCTCGGTCAGCGAGCCTTCACGCAGTTTCATCACCGCTTCCGGCTCGATGCCTTCGGCGATGAAGATGGTGCTGGCGCGACCGTTGCTCACCAGCCCGCTCATCCCCAAACGCGGCGCGACCAGTTTGACGTGTTCCTCGGCGCTGACCAGCTTGCTGATGGCGGCGACTTCCTGTGCGGTGAGCAGATAGCGTTCCGGATCGAGCTTGCCTTCCGTGCGCATGCCTTTCTTGTACAGCGTCAGGTGACCCAGCATCTCGCCATGGATGGACTGGCGACCGAGACCGTCGTAGACGTTGTGCGTGTAACCCGCGAACAGCACGATGGCCGCGAAACCGAAGGCGATGGCAAGCATCGTCACCATCGAGCGGCGGCGGTTGCGCATCAGGCCGCGCAGGGCAAGTTTGAACAGGTTCTTCATGCCATCACCTCATCACTCACAATGTTGCCGTCGCGCAACAATATCTTGCGGTCCACATGGTCGAGCAGGCGCTGGTCGTGCGTGGTGAACACAAAGGTCACCTTGCGCGCGCGGTTCATCTCGCGCATCAACTCCACCACCATGCGGCTGTTCTCCGAATCCAGATTGGCGGTCGGCTCGTCTGCGATGACCAGCTTGGGGTTCACCACCAGCGCGCGGGCGATAGCAACACGCTGGCGCTGCCCGCCGGAGAGCTTGTCCGGCAAGGAGTCCTTGAACCGCTCCAGCCCCACATCCACCAGCGCCGCGGCAGCGCGTTCGCGCGCCTCGTGTTCGTCCACGCCCTGGATCTGCAGGGGCAGCATCACGTTCTCAAGCGCCGAGAGCACCGGCACCAGATTGAAGTTCTGGAACACGAAGCCAAGCTTCTTGCTGCGAAACTCGGTGAGCGCATCGTCGTCCAGCACGCGCGTGTCCTGCTCGTCGAAATGCACCTCACCCTCGGTGGGGGCGTCGATGAGGCCGATGATGTTCATCAGGGTGGATTTGCCGCTGCCGGACGGCCCCCACACGGCCAGGAACTCGCCCGCGTGGATGTCCAGCGAGATGTTGTTCAGCGCGTCGATGGTGGTCTCGCCCAACTGGAAACGGCGCTTGATGTTGCGCAGTTTCAGGATTGGCGGATGGCTGGTGTTGTCGCTCATGTTCGACCTCGATGTGGTTTGATAGATGTTGCTACGATAGTTGCATCGTACTGTAATCTGGCGACACCAAAGGCGGAAACTAAATGCGACGAAACGCAAAAAAAGAGGAGCGAACTGCTCCCCTTCCGTTCAGATCGCGTTGATCGAGGTCAGCCCGCCCATATAGGGACGCAGCACCTCGGGCACCTTTACGCTGCCGTCGGCCTGCTGATAGTTCTCAAGGACAGCGACTAGCGTGCGGCCCACAGCCAGGCCGGAGCCGTTGAGGGTGTGCACCAACTCAGGTTTACCTGCCGCATTGCGGAAACGTGCCTGCATGCGGCGTGCCTGGAAGGCTTCAAAGTTGGAGCAGGAAGAAATCTCGCGGTAGGTGTTCTGCGCGGGCAGCCACACTTCGATGTCGTAGGTGGTCGCGGCGGAGAAGCCCATGTCGCCGGTGCACAACTTGACCACGCGGTACGGCAGGCCGAGTTGCTTGAGGATGGTCTCGGCGTGGCCGAGCAGGCCTTCCAGCGCTTCGTAGGATCTTTCCGGATGCACGATCTGCACCAGCTCCACCTTGTCGAACTGGTGCTGGCGGATCATGCCGCGCGTGTCGCGACCGTAGGAACCGGCCTCGCTACGGAAGCACGGCGTGTGTGCCACATATTTCATCGGCAGTTTTTCCAGCGCCACGATCTCGTCGCGCACCATGTTGGTGACGGGGACTTCAGCGGTGGGGATGAGATAGAAATTCTTCTCGACCCCGTCCTCACCGACCACGCGCGGTACGCGGAACAGGTCTTCCTCGAACTTCGGCAACTGGCCCGTGCCGCGCATGGATTCTGCGTTCACCATGTACGGCACATAGGTCTCTGTGTATCCGTGCTTCTCGGTATGGGTGTCCAGCATGAACTGGGCAAGCGCGCGGTGCAGTCTGGCCAGCGGGCCTTTCAGCAACGAGAAACGCGCACCGGCGATCTTGGTGGCCGTCTCGAAATCCAGTCCGCCCAGACCTTCGCCTATGCTGACGTGGTCTTTTACTTCAAAGGCGAACTTGGGGATCTCGCCGACCTTACGCACTTCGACGTTGTCCGCTTCGGACTTGCCCACAGGCACCGTGGCATGCGGCACGTTGGGGATCACTGCCAGGAATGCATCCATCTCCTGCAACAGCAAAGGTAGCTTGGCTTCGAGTTGTTTCAGTTCTTCGCCCAAAGCACCGACTTCGGCCATGATAGCCGTCGTGTCTTCACCTTTGGCCTTGGCTTGCCCGATCAGCTTGGAACTCGCGTTACGCTTGGCTTGCAGTTCCTGGGTGCGCGTCTGGATGGTCTTGCGCTCGGCTTCCATCAGCTCGAACTTGGCGGTTTCGAGCGTGTAACCGCGTGCTGCCAATCGTGCGGCCACACCGGCCAGGTCGTTACGTAATGTTTGTATGTCTAACATGAGAACCTCAAATTCACTCTGATACCGACGTAGGATGGGTTGAGTGAAACGATACCCATCGAACGAATGGTGGGTTACGGGCTACGCCCTAACCCACCCTACATTTTCTTTTTCGACTTTGCATCAAGCTCACGCAAATGCGTCAGCTTCTCCGCGATCTTCGCTTCCAGCCCGCGCTCGGTAGGCTCGTAAAAACTCACTTCCGGCATACCATCGGGAAAGTAATTCTCGCCCGCCGCATAACCGCCCGCTTCGTCGTGCGCGTAACGGTAATCCTTGCCGTAATCCAGTTGCTTCATCAATTTGGTCGGCGCGTTGCGCAAGTGCAGCGGCACTTCGCGCGAGCCGTCCTGGCTGATGAAGGCGCGGGCGGCATTATACGCGACATAGCCCGCGTTCGATTTCGCCGCGACGGCCAGGTACAGCACGGCCTGAGCCAGCGCCAGTTCGCCTTCGGGCGATCCCAGCCGCTCGTAGGTGGCGGCGGCATCGTTGCATAACTGGATGGCGCGCGGGTCGGCGAGGCCGATGTCTTCCCAGGCCATGCGCACGATGCGCCGCGCCAAGTAGCGCGGGTCCGCCCCGCCGTCCAGCATGCGCACCAGCCAGTACAGTGCGGCATCCGGGTTGGAGCCGCGCACCGATTTGTGCAGCGCGGAGATCTGGTCGTAGAACGCTTCGCCACCCTTGTCGAAGCGGCGCATCTTTTGCGCCAGCGTGTTGTCGAGGAACTTGGTGTCGATCTTGCCGATCTTGGCCGCCTGGGCGGCGGTCTGCAATTGCTCAAGCACGTTGAGCAGGCGGCGTGCATCGCCGTCGGCATAACCTATGACGCGCTCGCGCGCGGCATCATCGAACTTCAGCCCGTCCAGCGCGACCTGCCGCGCGCGTTCGAACAGCTGGCCCATCTCGCTTTCGGATAGCGATTGCAGCACATACACCTGCGCCCGCGACAACAGCGCGTTGTTCAACTCGAACGAGGGGTTCTCGGTGGTCGCGCCGATGAAGGTGACCAAACCCTGCTCGACGAATGGCAGGAAAGCATCCTGCTGCGATTTGTTGAAGCGATGGACTTCGTCCACGAACAGGATGGTGTGGCGGCCGTTCTGTTGCAGGGTCTGCTCGGCCTGCGCGATGGCTTCGCGAATGTCCTTCACGCCGGAAAGCACCGCCGACAGCGGCACGAACTCGGCATCGAAGGCCGATGCCATCAGTCGCGCCAGCGTGGTCTTGCCCACGCCCGGCGGGCCCCACAGGATCATGGAATGCAGCTTGCCGGACTGGAAGGCGAGGCGCAGCGGCTTGCCTTCACCCAGCAGGTGTGACTGGCCGATGACTTCGTCGATATGTTTCGGACGCAGCCGCTCGGCGAGCGGCGCGGCCGGCTGGTTAGGGGCGAACAGGTCTGCGCTGCTCATCACTCGCCTAATACATCTGCGCCTTTAGGCGGTGTGAAGCTGAAGCGCTGCGGTGACAGCGACGGATTGCTCTTCAACTCGGTGAAGCGTAGCACGGTGTGATGACCGAAGGCGTCGTGCAACTCCATCCGCACCAGCTCGGACTTGCCGTTGAAGGCCATGAGTATCTTCTCAAAAGTGGACTCGGCCGACTTAGGCGTGGCTTGCAGCCATTCCAATCCGTCGCGCTCCTCGATGTCCTTCAGGTCGAAACCTCGTTCGATCTCATTGCTGCCGGAAAGCAGCGCCGCCGGGCTGCTGCCCAGTGCGGCATCCAGTTTCTTCACCGTGACCTGCTCTAGATCGGCGTCATACATCCAGAATCTCTTGCCGTCGCCGACGATGAGCTGCTCGTAGGGTTTGCGGTATTCCCAGCGAAACTTGCCGGGACGCACGAACTGCATGGTGCCGGACGAGCTCTGGATGCGCTTGCCGTTCTTGTCCTGCACTTCCTGGGTGAAGTTCGCCTGCGCGGAGCGCGTGGCGGCGATGAAGGATTTGAGTTTGTCGGTCGCTGCGGCGTGGGCTTCGGCTGCAACAAGACACAGTGCAGCGACACATAGTTTTTTCAACATCATTATTCCGATCTGGCCGGTGCCAGAACCTCGCGGTTGCCGTTGCCCTGCATGGGCGACACCAGACCAGCCTTCTCCATCGCTTCGATCAGACGTGCGGCGCGGTTGTAACCGATGCGCAGGTGGCGCTGCACCAGCGAGATGGAGGGACGGCGCGTCTTCAGCACGATCTCGACCGCCTGGTCGTACAGCGCGTCGGCTTCGGCATCTCCGCCGCCACCGTCGTATTCGCCCTCGGCCGGTTCATCCAGCGAAGTCAAGACGCCCTCGATGTAGTTGGGCTGGCCCTGCGCTTTGAGGTGTTCGGCGACGCGATGCACTTCCTGGTCGGAAACGAAGGCGCCGTGCACGCGCTGCGGATGGCCGCTGCCCGGCGGCAAGTAGAGCATGTCGCCCTGTCCCAGCAGCGATTCCGCGCCCATCTGGTCGAGGATGGTGCGCGAGTCGATCTTGCTCGACACCTGGAAGGCCACGCGCGTCGGCACGTTGGCTTTGATCAGTCCGGTGATGACATCAACCGACGGGCGCTGTGTCGCCAGCACCAGATGGATGCCGGCGGCACGCGCCTTCTGCGCCAGGCGCGCGATGAGTTCTTCCACCTTCTTGCCCACCACCATCATCAAGTCGGCGAGTTCGTCGATGAAGATGACGATATAGGGCAGCTCTTCCAGCGCCTCTGGATTCTCAGGCGTGATGGTGAACGGATTGGTCAATGGTTCGCCCGCCTTGATCGCATCGCGCACCTGCTGGTTGTAGCCGGCGATGTTGCGCACGCCGAGCGCCGACATCAGCTTGTAGCGCTTGTCCATCTCCTGCACACCCCAGTTGAGCGCGGATGCGGCCTGACGCATGTCGGTGACCACCGGCGCGAGCAGATGCGGAATACCTTCATAGACGGACAGTTCGAGCATCTTGGGATCGACCAGCAGCAGACGCACCTGTTGCGGAGTTGATTTGTACAGCAGGCTCAGAATCATGGCGTTGATCGCCACCGATTTGCCCGAGCCGGTGGTACCCGCCACCAGCACGTGCGGCATCTTGCCGAGGTCGGCGACCACGGGTTTGCCGGAGATGTCCTTGCCCATCGCGATGGTGAGCGGCGATGCCATCTCGGCATACACCTGCGAACCCAGTATCTCGGAGAGATGCACGATCTGGCGTTTCGGATTGGGCAGCTCCAGCGCCATGTAGGCCTTGCCGGGGATGGTCTCGACCACGCGTATGCTCACCACCGACAGCGCGCGCGCCAAGTCGCGCGCAAGGTTGACGATCTGGCTGCCCTTCACGCCGACCGAAGGATCGATCTCGTAACGGGTGATGACCGGGCCGGGATAGGCACCGACCACTTTGACCTCGACGCCGAAATCCTTGAGCTTGCGCTCGATCAGGCGCGAAGTGAATTCCAGCGTCTCGGCGGAGACTACTTCGACCTGTTGTTTGGCTTCATCCAACAGGCGCAGCGGCGGCAGATCGGAATCCGGCATCTCGGAGAACAGTGAGACCTGTTTCTCTTTCTGCACGCGTGTCGAACGCTGCACTTCCATGACCGGCATCTCGATGTGGATGGGCTGGTGTTCTTCGACACGCTTCTTTTCTTCCTCCACCACGATGCTGCGTTCCTGCGTCGCCTGTGCACCGATGCGTTTGTCCTGCCAGGTCTGCCAGGTGTTGCGCGCCCACAGATACGATTCTTCCTGCGCGCCGCCCAGCCAGTCGACGAAACGCAGCCAGGAGAGACCGGTATACAGGCTGAAGCTCACCACCATCAGCGCCAGCAGGAACAGGGTCGCGCCGGTGAAGCCCAGCACATGCGCCAGTGCGCCGCCGATCACCGCTCCCAGCATGCCGCCGGGAGCAAGTGGCAGCTCGACTTGCCAGGTATGCAGGCGCAGGGCTTCGATCGCGCTGCTGCAGAACAACAGCACCAGGAAACCGGACAAGGAGACCCACAGAGCGCGATGGTCGAACAGGCTGTCGGCGCGCATGCGGTGATAACCGGCCCACACGCGCTGCAACATCAGCGTGACCCACCACCAGGCGGAGAAGCCGAACAGGTAGAGCAGCACATCGGACAGCCAGGCGCCGAACACCCCGCCGGGATTGCGGATGGCCGCATCGCTGGCGCTGTGCGACCAGGACGGGTCGGCGCGGTCGAAACCGAACAGGATGATGATCAGGTAGATGGCAACCGCCACCAGCAGCAGCCAGCGCGACTCGCGCAGCAGACCGAGCAGTCTTTCGGGCAAGGGGGGGCGGGGGCTTGCGGGCAACGCCATCAATGCGCCTCGGCGTCGTTGGGGGCGGGCGGCAGGAAGCCGAGACGGCGCGCGGCACTCACTGCTTCCAGGCGCGAGTTCACATGCAGCGCCTGATACACGGCGGCAGTGTGGATCTTCACCGTCCCTTCGGCCAGATTCATCTTCTTGGAGATCTCTTTGTTGGCCATGCCGGAGGCCAGATAGGTGAGCACTTCGAGTTGGCGTGTGGTCAGGCCGAACTTGGCCGCACGCTGCGAACGTTTGCTCGCCACCGCCTCACCCTGATCGACGTTACTCACCGCCTGCTGCAACAGTTGCGGCGGCAGGTAAACCCCGCCTTCCAGCACCATGCGCAGGGCCGACAGCATGATCTTGCTCGACGACATCTTGGAGATGAAGCCCATCGCGCCGGATTCCATCACGCTTTCAATATCGTCGCGATGGTCAGAACCGGAGACCACCACCAGCGGAATATCGGGATGGCGCAGGTGGAAGAACTGGATGGAAGGCACGCCTTCGCTGCCCGGCATGTTCAGGTCGAGCAGGGCCAGATCCACATCGGGATTGTCATGTACCAGTTGCAGCGCATCTTGGAAATTGCCGGAATCCAGTATCTCGACCTCATCGGCCAGTTGCTGCAGCACATAGCGCATACCATCGCGAAACAGCGCATGGTCGTCCGCCATCAGCACCTTGATCTTCATCTTGTCTTCCTCCGTCCCTTAGCACCCGCAATCATACCACTCCCGATATGAGCTCTAGCTCTCGCCGTGCATCGCGTAATACATCATCGAACGCAGCCGCACCGGCGCGATCGGCTTGTGCAGCAGGATCGCCCCGCTGGCATGTATCTCGTTCAGGGTCTCGCTGGCGGTATCGCCGGTCACCACCACCACGGGCAGATCCGCACCCCACAACTCGCGCATCTGCTTGATGACATGGATGGCTGTCTTGCCGTGCGGCAGGCGGTAATCGCACACCAGCACATCCGGACGCAGTTCGGCGATATCCAGTTTGCGCATCACATCCTCGGCATATTCCCCGGCGACCACCGTGCAGCCCCACTGCTCCATGAGCTCGTTCGACAGTTCGCGGATATCCTGGTCGTCCTCCACCAGCGCCACCACGCTGCCATTCAGATCGTAATTGGATTGGGTGATGACGAAAGGCTGCGCCAAATGGGAGATATCGCCGACCGGCACGCTGAAACTGAAGGTCGAGCCGCTACCTGGTTCGGATGCGACCCGCACCTTGGTGCCCAGCAACCCCTCGATGCGGCGCACGATGGCCAACCCCAGACCCAGACCTTTGCGCCGGTCGCGGTGGGGATTGTCGGCCTGATAGTATTCCTCGAAGATATGTGGCAGCGTCTCCGGCCGGATACCGATGCCGGTATCGGCAACTTCCAGTTCGACATGATCATGCAGGCAGATGCAGCGCACCGCCACTCCGCCGCTGTCGGTATAGCGGATGGCGTTGGATATGAGGTTGCGCAGCATGCGCTCGAGCAGGAAGGGGTCGCTGTAGATCACCGTGCTGCATTCACCCTGCTCGTAGCTGTCGCCATTGCAGATGGGCAACTGAAAACTCAGCCCCTTGGCCTGGGCCAGCGGGGCAAAATCGCCGTAGATGCGATCGAACAGCGAGCCCAGCATGAAATGCTGCCAACGCGGCTCGACGATACCCGCATCCAGGCGCGAAACATCGAGCAGGTCGTCGAACATGTCGACCAACGCATTGACCGATTTGCCGATCTGCCCGCCGAGACGGATGGTCTCCTTGTCCTTCGCCGTGTCCTGCAAGGCATCCGAGAACAGGCGCAAGGCCTGCAAGGGCTGGCGCAGATCGTGGCTGGCGGTGGCGAGGAATTTGGATTTGGCCTGGTTGGCCTGCTCGGCCGCCTGGCGCGAAGCTTCCGCGTCGCGCTTGCGCTCCAATAACGCGCCTACCAGACGTTCGTTCTCGAAGCGGCGCCGTTGCGATTGCTCGAACGTGAGGATAAGTTCCAATGCCGACTTTAGTACGAAGATGCAGAACATGCTGAGCATGCCGGCCAGTATCCAGTGCGTACTGTCGTTCTCCCAGGCCAGCCGCCCCATCAGCGGCACGGTCATGCTGGTCAGGTAGATGAACATCGATGGCGGATGGAAGGGGTTGCTGGTCGCGGCGCCTGCCGACAATCCCATCATGACGCAGATCATCAGTGCCTGGTATGCCAGGTCGCCGGGAACGAACATGACTATCCCTGCGCTGCCCCAGGTGACCGACGCCAGCATGGTCAGCCTGCGGAAGCGCCGATCCCATTCCAGATTCTGTGCAAGTGTCTTCGACAGTTGCCGATGTCCGCGCCAGATATAGAACTCGAAGGCATGCACAACATACACCGTCAGCAACCAACCCTGCAGCACCCCATGCGCGACCTTGTCCCACATCAGCATCACCAGAAATGGCGCAAGTACCATTTGCGACACCAGCATCAGCGGGTAACTGTTGATGCGCGCGCGGATCTGCTCCGCGCGGATCGGCAGATTGTTCTCGTCTATCTCAAACCGCAGCAGATCGGTCAACGAACTCATTTAATCGCCAGTAATAGTCTGATGTCCTGTACCAATAATTCCGCGCGCTGAGCATAGGGCGCCAGCAGGACCGGCTTGCCGCCCGGCGCGATGAGATAGGTCCCGGCGGAATGGTCGAGGTCGTATCCGCCGTTCTTGTTCTGATGAACTTCCCATTTCACATCGAACGCCTGTGCCGCCTGCGCGGTCGCCATGGTATCACCGGACAAACCTTTGAAAGTAGGAAAGAATGCCGGCGGATACTGGGCCAGCAGCTCGCGCGTGTCGCGCGCGGGATCGAGCGTCACGAACAGTACCTGCACCATGTCCGCATCCTTGCCCAGCATGCGCATCACCTGCGCCAGATCGGCGAGCGTGGTCGGGCATATCTGCGGACAATGGGTGTAACCGAAGAACAGCACCACCACCTTGCCGCGGTAGTCCGCCAGACTGACCGGCTTGCCGTCCGCCTCGTTGAGGAGGAAATCGGCTTGCGCGTAGCGGGCGCTGACGTCGCTGGCTTTGAAAGGGGATGGGAGTTTTTGTTCGCCGCAGGCGGAAAGAAGAAAGAGGGAAACGAACAGAACCAGATTACGCCGCCACATGACATGCCCCCGTCCAGCCGTGGACCATGAATGTATAAGTCACCCTGATCAGACCGTACACACCGAAGGAGGCGACCAGCGCGCCCGCCACCATGCGCACACGCGGCGACTGCGCCCAGCCTTTGATGCTTTCCCAGAACAGGCCGATCGCCAGCAGGTTGGGCAAGGTGCCCAGCCCGAAAGCCAGCATGACTAGCGCGCCCTGCACCGCGCTGCCGCCGGCCAGCGCCGTGAGCAGCACGCTGTACACCAGACCGCAGGGCAACCAGCCCCACAACGCGCCCAAGCCGAGCGCTCGTGGCACGGTGTTCACCGGCAGCAGCCGGGTCGTGAAGGGTTGCAGCCGCTTCCACAGACCACTGCCCAGTTGTTCCATGTGCCGCACCATACCCCACACCCCGGCCAGATACAGACCGAGCGCGACGAGCATGAAGGAGGACAGCGCGAACAACAGATGCTGCACCGGTACCGCATCGCGCATCAGCAAGCCGGCCTGCCCCACCGCGCCAACCAGCGCACCCGCCACGGTGTAGCTCAGGATACGGCCGCTGCTGTAAGCCAGATGGAACGGCCAGCGCACCTTCTCTTTCGGCACCTGGGTAGTGAAGATACCGACGATGCTGCCGCACATGCCGAGGCAATGCACGCCGCCGAGCAGGCCGACCAGAAACACGGCAAAGATACTGAATTCAGTCATTTATCTCTTGTTTGTCGAGCAACTCCAATTGCAGATACGTAGTAGCCACTTGTGCGTCGGGCTGCGCCTGATACGGCACGATACCCAGCAGCGGTGCGGCTATACGCTCGCGCAAAGCCTCGATGTTCTCCTGCAAGGCAGGCATGTCGGCATCGAGTACGTTGGCGATCCAACCCGCGCATTCTAGCTGATGATCGTCCATTGCCCCCACCGTCAGCAGGGCATGGTTGAGGCAACCCAGCCGCATGCCGACCACGAGGATGACCGGAATGTCGAGTTCCTTCACCAGATCGGCAGTCGTCTGCTTGTCGTTGAGCGGCACCAGGAATCCGCCCGCCCCCTCCACGATGACCTCGTCCGCCTGCCCGGCCAACTCGTGATACGAGGTCAGGATGCGCCTGAACTCGATGCGCACCCCGGCATGCCTTGCCGCCAGATGCGGCGCGATGGCATGCGGGAAACAGTAGGGATTGACCTGACCATAGGTGAGCTGCATCGAACTCGCCGCGCGCAGTGCCAGCGCATCGTCGTTGTGGTCGCGCTCGTCGCAACCGGCGGCCACCGGCTTGAACCCGGCCACGCGATCGCCCCTTGCCGCGAAAGCATGCAGCAACGCGCAACTCAGCAGCGTCTTGCCGACGCCGGTGTCGGTACCGGTGATGAAGTAGCTCATAGTTTGAAGTCCGTTCTGATGATGGCACGACCGTCCGCTGTCGCCTTGGGTGCGGGGTTCCAGGCATGGCCGTAGATGATCTCGAAGGTCGCCGGCAATTTGCCGTCACGGCGCAGCTTTTCGTAATTCTCTGTCACACGCTTCCAGGCGGCTTTGCCCATCATGCCCTGTGCACGCCCGCTGGTGGCATTGTGCGCGCCTATGCTCTTCAGGTCCTGCATCACCGCACGCACATCGTCGTAGGTCAGCGTGAGCCGCTCCATCTCCATCACCGGATCGGCGAAGCCCGCGGCGACCAGCATGTCGCCGATGTCGTGCATGTCGGCGAAACGGTTGACGTGGTTGTGACCGTCCACGCCGTCGAAAGCGATGCGCAGTTCCTGCAGGGTATCGACCCCGAAGCTGGAGAACATCAACAGACCGTCTACCTTGAGCACGCGCCGCAATTCGACGAAGGTGGCAGGCAAGTCGTTGCACCATTGCAGCGCGAGATTGGACCACACCATGTCGACACTGCCCGAGGCGAGGGGTAGCGCCTCGACATCGGCGCACAGATAGCTCTCGCGCTGGGCGGCAAAGAGTTTCTGCCACCAGCTTGACGTGCCGCGCGCATGCTGCAGCATACCGATGGCGATATCTAGCGCGGTGACTTCGGCTTTCGGATAACGCCCGCCCAGCTGGCGCGTACCCCAGCCGGTACCGCTGCCGACATCCAGCACGCGCGCCGGTTGCAGTTTGATGATATCCAGCTTCTCCAGCATGCGCACGCACACTTCGCGCTGCAGCACTGCCGCCGCATCGTAATCCTGCGCGGCGCGGCTGAAAGCGCGGCGCACCTGGCGCTTGTCTATCTCGAATTCATTCATGCAGGAAACTCTTCACTTGTTCAACAAAGATATCGGGATGCGACAGGAACGGCGCATGCGCTGCACCCGCCACCTCGACCACGCGCGCCGATGGCATGGTCTGCGCGAGATAATACGACGCCTCGGGCGGGGTCAACTTGTCGCGCTCACCCGCGATGAGCAGCGTCTTTTGTGCGATCTGCGGCAATCCTGCGCGCAGGTCGGCATCGCGCAGTATCTCCAGTCCGCCGCGCAAGGCGCCCATATCCGGCTCACCGCGGCTGAACAGACGCTCGCGCAGCAGCCCCAGCAGCTCGCGCTCGTTCTCGCTGCCGCGCAATTGCAGGGCGATGAAGCGGCGCAGGGTTGCCGCATGGTTCTGTTCCAGCTCGGCGGCGAACTTGGCCAGCACTTCGCCCGCCATGCCGAACAGCCAGTCTTCGCGCTCGGTGAAACAGGGCGTACTGGTCACCAGCACCAGCCGCCGCACCTTGGCCGGCTCGCGTTTGGCCCAATGCAGCGCGATCTGTCCGCCCAGCGACCAGCCGAGCACGTTGAGCGGCGCGGCGAACTGATCTGATAACGCTTGCACCATGCCATCCAGATCGGTCAGCGGCAGCGGCGCACTGGCACCGAAGCCCGGCAGGTCGACGCTTAGCACCTGAAAATCCTGCGCCAGTCTCTGCGCGACATCCGTCCACACGCCGCCGTGCATGCCCCAGCCGTGGATCAGCAGCAGCGGTTCGCCGCTGCCGATACTTTCAACATGCAAGCTCATGCAATGCTCCGACGAGTTGTTCCACATCTGCTTCGCTATGCGCCGCCGACAACGTGATTCGCAACCTTGCCGTGCCCTGCGGCACGGTGGGCGGGCGGATCGCCGCGACCCAGATGCCGCGTTCGCGCAGGGCTTCGCTCAAACGCAAAGCCTGCGCGTTATCCCCGATCAGCAGCGGCTGGATCGCGGTGTCCGACGGCATCAGCTGCCAGGGCAGGTCGGCCAGGCCGTTGCGAAGTTGTTCCACCAATTGCTTTAAGTGGGCGCGCTGTTCGTCACCCTGTGCTATCAGTTGCAGACTCTGCGACAGCGCGACAGACAACGCGGGCGGTGTCGCCGTGGTGTAGACGTAGCTGTGCGCGTGATTGACCAGCGTGTCAATGACGGCCTGCTCCGCCGCGACGAAGGCACCGGAGACGCCGGCGGCCTTGCCCAGCGTCGCCATATAGATGATGCGCGGCGATGCGATACCGAAATGTGCCAGCGAGCCGCGCCCCTGGCCGCCGAGCACACCGAAGCCGTGCGCGTCGTCCACATACAGCCAGGCGCCATGCTGTTCGCACAGCGCCAGCAATTCGCGCAGCGGCGCGATATCGCCGTCCATGCTGAACACCGCATCGGTGATGACCAGTTTTCTGCCGCTTGGGGTTTGCGCCAGCAGTTGCGCGAGTTGCGCCATGTCGCCGTGACGGTAGCGTTTGGTATCGGCGCGCGACAACAGCATGGCATCGTTGAGCGAGGCATGGTTGAGCTTGTCGGCGAACACCGTGTCGCCCTTGCCGACCAGCGCCTGCACCACGCCGAGGTTGGCCATGTAGCCGGTGGAGAACAGCAGCCCGGCAGGTTTGCCGACGAAGGCGGCGAGCTGTTGTTCGAGTTGATGGTGCGGCGCGAAATGCCCGCTCACCAGATGCGCCGCACCTGCACCGGCTCCCCACTGCAGCGCGCCATGCTGCAAGGCGCTGACCAGCTGCGGGTGACTTGCGAGGCCGAGGTAATCGTTGCTGCAAAAGGCGAGATAGGGTTTGCCGTCCACGACGATGTGTGGCGACTGCGGCGTATCGAGCGTGCGCCGCTTGCGCAACAGGCTTTGTGCCGCACGCTCGTCCAACTCGTTTTGCAGAACGGAAAACGGCATCAGTGCTTTTCGGTCAACGGGTAGAGGCCCAGCTTGTTCATCAGCGCCCGGTCGCGCTCCACTTCGGGATTGCCGGTGGTCAGCAACTGTTCGCCGTAGAAGATGGAGTTGGCGCCGCCCAGAAAACACAGCGCCTGCACCGCATCGCTCATCTCGCCGCGACCGGCGGATAAGCGCACGAAGGCTTTCGGCATGGTGATGCGAGCCACGGCGATCATGCGCACGAAATCCAGCGGGTCGATGTCCTCGGTCTCGGCCAGCGGCGTGCCCTCGACCTTGACCAGGTTGTTGATCGGCACGCTCTCGGGGTACGGGTCCATGTTGGCCAGTTGCGCAATGAGCCCGGCGCGCTGGGTCAGATTCTCGCCCAGCCCGATGATGCCGCCGCTGCAGACGTTCATTCCCGCCTTGCGCACCCGCTCCAGCGTGTCGATGCGATCCTGGTAGTCGCGCGTGGAGATGATGTTGCCGTAGAACTCGGGCGCGGTATCGAGGTTGTGGTTGTAGTAATCAAGACCGGCCACACGCAACTGTTCGGTCTGTTCATCGTTGAGCATGCCCAGCGTGGCGCAGGTCTCCATACCCAATGCGCGCACTTCCCTGACCATCTCCACCACGGCCTTCATGTCGTTCTCGGACGGTTCGCGCCAAGCTGCGCCCATGCAGAAGCGACCGGCGCCGGCGCTCTTGGCCGCCTTGGCCGCTTTGAGTACCTCATCGATGTCCAGCATCTTCATGTTCTCCACCCCGGCGGAGTGATAAGAAGACTGCGTGCAATAGCCGCAATCCTCGGTACAGCCGCCGGTCTTGATCGACAGCAGGGTGGAGAGCTGCACGGCGTTGGGGTCGAAGTTCTCGCGGTGGATCTGTTGTGCGCGGAACATCAGGTCGGAGAATGGCAGCTTGAACAGAGCCTCGATCTCGGCGATGCTCCATTTCTTCTGTGCGGTCTCTGCGGGACGGGAAATTTCTGCGTGTGTAGTTTGCATATGGGTATGGATAAGTAAGTAGAATGGCTCATCTGCGACCCAATAGCCGGATCGGAAGCTTGTCTATTTTATCCCATCGCCTATTTGACATCAGCCTGAAAATCGCGCGCCTGCTGCCTGCCCAGCCTTGCGTGCTATGCGGCGCAGAAAGCCATGTGGGATTGTGCTGCGCCGCCTGCAGCGCCGATCTGCCGCGCCTGACCGCGCAGCATTGCCCAGTCTGCGCTTTGCCAACCCCGGACGGCGGCGTGTGCGGGGAATGCCTGAAGCAGCAGCCGTCCTTCGACCACACCGTGGCCGCTTTCACCTACAGCTTCCCGCTCGACAAACTGATCCAGGCATTGAAGTTTCGCGAACACCTGATCCTGGTCGATTATTTCGCCGATGCTCTGGCTCAACGCATCACCATCCGGCCGGACTGCATCGTCGCCTTGCCGCTGCATCCCAGCCGCCTGCGCGAACGCGGTTTCAACCAGTCACTGCTGCTGGCACGACGCATCGCGCGACAACTGGACATCCCGCTACTCGCCAATGCCTGCACCAGGGTACGCAACACGCCGCCACAGTCCTCGTTGCCGTGGAAGGAGCGCGACAAGAACATGCGCCAGGCTTTCACCTGCGATGTCGACGCCGATGTGCACGGCAAACATGTCGCCATCGTCGACGACGTGATGACTACGGGGGCTTCCACAGGGGAGTTGGCGCGGGCACTGAAGCAGGAAGGCGCCAGCGAAGTCAGCGTCTGGGTGGTGGCGCGGACGCTGCCGCACAACCACTAGATTCAAAGTTCTTTGAGTTTCTGCTGCACAAATTCCTGCAGCTGCGGATTCAGTGTCTTGCTGTCGAGCGCGCGCTGATAGGCGGCACGGGCTTCTTCCTTGCGCTGCGCTGCCTGCAACGACATCCCCATCCCCATCAGCCATACGCCGTTATCGGGTACGAGCGCCAGCGCCTTCTGGAACAAGATGACGGCTTCCTGATGACGGTCCTGGCGTTGTAGCAAGGCCGCCATGAACGCCTGATAGTCGGCCTGATCGACCGCATCCGGCAGGTTCTTCTGCAACGTCTCCAGTGCTGCAGGCACGGCATTGCGCTCCACCTGCAAGCGCGCGAGCAGCATGGCGAACGAAGCATCGTGCGGATCGCGCCGCAGCCCCTTTAGTAACACGCGCTCGGCATCTTCGTTGCGCTTCAACCCGAGCAGCAGATTGACCCAGGCGCGGCGCGACGCCTTGTGGTTGGGATCGCTGAGCAGCGCGTTCTCGTAGCCGGTCAGCGCGTCGTCGACGCGCCCTTCCTGTACAGCCTGGTTGGCTTTGCCGAATTCGTTTTCGGCGCGCTGCAGCGGACTGATGACTTTCATTGGTGCGCCGGAAGTGACAACGCCAGCCGGGTCATTTTGCGATTGTGCGGTATCACCCCGAGTCCGCCCGGCAGTGCGGCGTGCGGGTTTCTTTGCGACTTCGGTAGCAGGTTGCTCGACCGTCTCGGGCAGTGGTTCGGCGACTGCCACCGCCGAAGCCTCAAGCGGTGCCGATGAGATTGCAACATCGGAGATACCTGGCACCAGTTCGAACGGTGCCGGATTCGCCGTAACGACAGGTTCGACGACAACAGCCTCTTCGCGCGCCAGATACCACTTGGCAGTCACCGCCGCAGCCAACAAAAACAGGACGATCAGCACATAAGGCAGCCAGTTGATGCGCATGGGTCGCGGCACGGCGCGTATGGCCGCATCGGCCTGCGTCACATTGACGCCGCGTTTTTCCAGATCGTTCAATACCTGATTGACGAGGCTCATCGCAACAGGATGCCCCAAACACCGAGAGTCAGCAGGGCCGCGGTCGCGCCGCCCAGCCACACCCAGACCATCCAGTCCTTGCGTGCTTCCGGGGTGTCCGCAGCCGCTTTCCTGACGTGGCGCGACTGCACCTGCTGGCGGCCTTCGGCGAAGGCCAGCATCAGAGCCTTGTGCGCGATGATGTTGGTCAGCCTGGGTGTCCCACGAGTGACTCGGTGCATCATGCTGACGGCCCCATGATTGAACAGCGTCTCGCCCTTGAAACCAGCCACCGCCAGTCGATGGCGCAGATAGCGATCCATCTCGTCGCGGTGCAGACCTTCGAGTTGATACTGGAAACTGATGCGCTGGCGCAACTGACGCACCGAGTTGTGTTTCAAGCGCTCATCCAACTCGGGTTGCCCGAACAGGATCACCTGCATCAGCTTGCGTTTCTCGGTCTCAAGATTGGTCAGCAGGCGCAATACTTCCAGACTCTCCAGCGGCATCGCCTGCGCCTCGTCCAGACAGACCACCACGCGTTTGCCGTCGCGGGCAAAGTTGAGCAGAGTACGCGTCAGTTCGCGCAGCAACTGGTGCTGATCGTAGGAGGTGTCCATCTCGATACGGAATTCCTCCGCCAGCGCCAGCAGCAGGCTGCGCGGTTCAAGATAGGGATTGGGAATATAGGCAGTGATGTACTTCGCCGCATGGCGCCCGCTGGTGCCGCCATCCTGGGTGCCGATATCGGTGGTGGTCTCGCGATCACTGCTGAGTGTGGCGAGGAACTTGCGACACAACAGGGTCTTGCCGTTACCCACCTCGCCCACGATCTTGATGAAACCCTCGCCGCTACGCGCGGCGACCAGCAAGGTGTTCAGCCCTTCCTGATAATTGGTACAGGCGAAGAAAAAACTGGTATCCGGCGTCAGCGAAAACGGGAATTCGCGCAGTCCGAAGTGAGCCAGGTACATGATGTTATCTGGACATTTTGTTCATGCGATCGCGACTCTGTCCGATGGCGTCCGACCAATCCTTGTCGCTATCCACCACGGTCGGCTTGAGCAGAATGACCAACTCTCGCTTCTCTGTAGTTCTATTGGTTTGCCCGAACACAGACTTGGGCAACATCGGCAAACCGGATTCGTCATACAGCGTTGCTTGTCGCATCAGACCTCCAATGGCGACGATCTGTCCGTCTTTGGCACGCACCACGCTATCCGTTTCCGATATCGAGCTCGACGCCAGCGGCAGATTGTAGGTTCCCATCGTGACCCCCAGGTTCAGCGTCTTGTTAACAGTGGAAACGGTGCTCACTGACGGGTGTACATGCAGAATGATCTCGTTGTTCTCGTCGATGCGCGGCGTCACATCAAGCGAGATTCCCGAGAAGAACGGCTGCACCTTTACCGTGGGCGCCGTACCGGACATCGTCGTTGTCGAGGCGGTTCCGCCGGTCACCTCCGTCACATAGAACTCATCCGTGCCGACTTTCAGCACCGCCTTTTGGTTGTTCAGCGTTGCGATGCGCGGACTGGACAGCACGTGAACATCGCCTTGAGCTTCAAGGAAATTCAACAGTGCCGCAAAGTTGCTGGTCTGGAAGGCCAGTCCGAACATGGTGCCGGCAATACCCCCGGTCGGCAAACCTGTGGCCGCCAGCGACGAGAGATTCGATCCCGGCGTTGAAGTCAAAATGCCGTTTGTCAGGGCACCGCTATTCGCCAGCGTCGTGCCGGAAGAGATCGCCCCTCCGGACATGGCACTGTTCGGGCCGCTCTTGAACGCCGACCAATTGACACCGGATTGGAAGGTATCGCTCAACTTGACTTCGATGATCTTCGCCTCGAGGATGACTTGGCGCTCGATGGAAATCTGCGATGCCCTGAGGTAGGCCGCCACATTCTTTAATTCATCAGGCATGGCGCGCACCACGATCACACCGGACATCGGGCTGACCACGACGCTGCGCCCCTTCTCGACACCAACGATGACGGCCAGAGTCTTGGTCAACTCATCCCAAAAATCGGTGCTGCTCGTCATGGTGACCTTGCTGCTATCCCGATTCTCGCTGCTTGAAGTCGAAGTGCCTGCCGAACCGATCGCGACATCAGCTACCGAACCTGACGCCACTCGCAAGGAGGACTTGCCATCGCGCTGCCCGGTCAGGTAGCTGACCTGGAAGATACGCGTCTGCAACGTCAACGGCTGAATAAAGATACGCGTTCCATCCACCTTGTAGTCGTAGCCATAAAGCTCGCGTATGGATTCCAGCGCATCGAAAACTGTCACATCCTTCAGGTTGAGCGATATCGAACCAGCCACATCGGGGTGCACCAGCAAGCTATAGCGCGTGCCCGACACGATGGCCATGAACACCTGGGTGGCTGAAGTGTTGTTAACCGCCAGATCGAACTTGGCTTCGACCGGCTTGCTGCTCTGAACACTTGCCAGCGAGAGTGGCGGCAACAGCGCCTGATTTACCGCCGCATCCGTTTTGCCGGATTCGGTGGATTCCTGAACGGAAGCATCCATTTCCTGCTTGATTCTGGAAGCAGTGGCATTTCCGCCGCCGCTGGAAGCGCATGCCGTCAGCAATAACGCCAATACGACAACATTGAGTTGTTTCATTTGCATGACTTCTCCTTCTTATTGGCCGCACCTGTGGAAGTTGCATGTCCAATCTTTTTTAGTGTTTTCTTGGGCGCTGGAGCAGCCTCTGTGGATTTCTTTGCTGCCGGGGTGACGCAATGTTTATTGCGGCGCCCCTCAATGACGACACCGGGATACAGAGACACTTCATGCCTGCCATCCGCCCCCTGCAACACGACACTGTCTTCACACACAGCCATCAGTCGTTCGCCGCCAACTTTGCCCCCCAGCGGTACTTGCTGTCCGTTGATGACCGCCGAACGGCGGTCGGGCGAAATGAGAATCGTCCTCAAACCATCGTCTGCGGGCGCCTGCTGGGCACTGCCTGCAGCACCTCTGGACGGAAGGAACTCAGTTGCGGGACGAGTCGGATCGGGCAACACCTCGGCCTGCAAGGTTGTGCACACACATGTCAGAGCAGCCGCGGCTGCGAACTTGTTCAGACTTGTAGCCATCGCTTGTCCAGACTCAGGGTATAGAGGGTCAACTTCAATTCCGCGGTGGGATGCTCGACCACGTTCAGTTTCGCCACGCCCCAGAACATCTGCGTCGGCAAATGCTCGAGCGCCGTCAGATACTGCAGCAGATCGGCATAGTTGCCGCGCACGGTGATCTCCACGCCGTGTTTGTATATCTGTGTCTCGCCTTGAATCACCTGCACCGCCGCATCGCCGGAAGGCTCGATGAGCAGGCTGACCGGCAGGGTGTTGAGCGCAACCATTTGCAGGCTCTGATTCTTCCTCAATACCTGTTCCAGCAGTTCCGCCATCTTCTCCGGCGGTACCAGCTTGTCGCGGCGGGCCTTCAAGTAGGCGTTGCCATCGGCGATCTGCTGGCGCAATACGCGGATACGCTCCCGCTGCGGCGAAGTGGCGTCTGCCTGTTTTGCCTGCAGCAGATTAGCCAGTTGCGACTGTATCTCCTTCATCTTTTCCTGCTGCTGCACGACCTGCGCAGAAAGACTCTTCTGCCTGACCAGCAAAGGGCTCAGGAATACTGCATCGATCAGTGCCACAACCAGGAATGCAGCGGCGAGAAAGATAAGTGCGCGCTCGCGCAGTGACATGCTGTCCACCTTGGCGGCCAATTTCCCCATCTGCTCCTTCAGATTCATTTCTTCACCTCCGCTGCCGCGGTCGAATACAGATTGAACTCGACATAACGTGCCGCAGGCTGATTCGCATCTTTTTTCGGCTGCTGCATCTGCAAAGTCGAGAACGACTTGCCGCGCATGACCTTCTCTTTGCCGAGGCGCTGGATGTAGGCGGGAACGAGTTGCGGATCCACCACGGCACCGCTCAGGCTCATTTGGGCACCGTCACCGGTGATATCGAATGCCGTGAGCCACAACCCCTTGATCGACTGCCGCGCAAATGCGCGCATGTATTCGGAATACCCTTCAGTATTGCCGATTGCCCCGTTCTTCAACAGGTTCAGCCAAGTTTCCTGTGCAGCCGCTTCGGCTTCCACTTGTTTCAACTCATCAGCCAATGCCTGACTCGACAGTTGCGGCGAGAATTCGCGGGTGAAATTGGCGAGGCGCGCCTGCTCGCCGACATAACGCTTGTTCATATCCTCGGTCTGCTGAGAGAGCATATCGACCTGATAAAGCGCGTAAGCGTAGAACACGGCCGAACCCAGCACGATCAAGCCCAGCGCCTGCCCCATCGTAACCACGGAAAAATATTTCTTCTGCTTCAGAAAGACCGGATTGAACAGATTGATCTGTTGGCTCATAGCGACTTCTTCTCCTGGCGCAATGCCGCCCCCAGCGCGGGAAGGGCATGACAGGCGAACTCACTGTCCGACAACTCCGGCACCGCGATGATATCCATCACCTGGGTCAAATCGAGCATCTCCACAGGCAAACCCATATTGTCAGCCAGCACCTTCTCCAGCCCGAGCGAACCGGGGGCGGAGACCAGCATTCGATTCACCGGGATGTGATGGAACTGGCGGTCGAAATAATCCAGCGAACGCTGCACTTCCAGTTCGACGCGGTCCAGATATTGCTGGCGCAGACTCTCGTCGGCATCCTGCAATTGACCCAACGTGATCTCGATGCGCCGTGCAAGGAACAACTCGCTGTCGCAGGTGATGGTGAGCAAGCCGCCCTCGTCGCCGAAAGCCAGCATCGCCAAGCCGCGCCCTTCCGTCTCGAACAAGGCGGCAATGTTGCGCTGCGCCAGTTCTGGAATATCGATCACGCTCAACTCGATCTTCGCTTTCTCGAACTGGCCGATGCGTTTGCGTATCGTCTCGTTGGAAGCGGCAACGGCATAGAGCGATTGGGGACGATCACCGCCGTACTTGTTGGTGGGGATCTGCAACACATCGATGGTCGCATCGTCGATGTGGTAACTCAGCGCATCCTTGATCTTCCAGCGTATCGCCGTCTTCAATTCATCAACAGGAACGTTGGGCGCATCAACCATCAACATCTGGTATTCGTTGGCGGACAGCAAGGTGGTGAATCTGGAAGCATCAAGCTGCTCATCCTTGCAAATCCTCTCCAGCGCTGAGGAGGTCACTTCGGACATGGGATAGAAAGAACACTTGGTCACTTGCGGGCGAACACCCACATACTTGGCCTGAGTGATATGAACGCCACGCTTGCCGATGACGACAGCAATCCAGCCGCTGACGCGGTTATTTCGCTTGAACAATTTCAGTAGCTGAGGCATCTCCATAATTGGCGTGAAGTTAATTCAGTAACCCATTGCTGTCAAGGGATTTTTTTATACCGAGATGCCCATCCACAGACATCCTGTGTCCATATCCCGACAAGGCGCTCTAAAACAGGCTCACTCTCGGCCAAGTCCGATTGATTGTCTGTCTGATATCAGACATCAATTCTCGCGGCGGTAGATGTAGTTGTTCGGGTTCTTGTATACGCCGAAGGTCGCCGTACCCGCTGTGACAGGCATATAGGCACAAGGCGCAACACAGCCCGTGATACCCGGCAAGACAGTCGCTGTACCAGCCACGTTCGGCGCAGAAAGACGGATACTTAACACCCCGTTGTTCAGCGTGCTTGATACCGGCGTCAGCGTCGTGTTGCTCGTCCCTGTCCCTACAATATAGTTCGCATTAACGATCAGATCGGTCACGCTATCCGTGATGCTGTTCACCCAGCCGTTCGCGGTGAAGTATTGCGCATTCGCCTGCAAGGTCAGTGGCAACCTCTCGGAGCCATAGGCGTTAGACACCTTAAGACGACCGCTCACGATCTTGAGCCCCGGCTCGACCGAACTGCCCGGCAAAGTGGCGATGCGCGAAGACACATTGTCGGCGTCCGCGGCGCGCACATAGATGTCGGTCGGCACGGTCGGCACCGTGCCGAAGGTGTAGGTCGGCGTCGCCGTGACGGCCACGCCCGCGACAAAGGTCGCCGCAGTGATTGAACCATCGCCCACCGCGCCGCCGCCCGGGTCCTGCGTCACGATACTGCCAAGCGCATCCCACGCACTCAACGTCACGGCCTTGGCATAGACGCCTCGATAATTCTGGGTCGTGCCCGCCGGGTTCCTCGCCGTCACCCGCACACTGAACGGCTGGCCGGAATAGACGAAACCGCTCGCCCCCAGCAAGTTGTTCGGACAGGTCAGTCCGCCGCACAGCATCGGCACGCCGGCGACAGTCACCAACTCGACGTTGAAATGATCCGGGATGAAGCGGCCGAAATAGCTCGTGGCCGAAGAATTGCCGAACCTGCAGCCGAACTTGCCGCCAACGGCCGTGTTGGAGAAGTCATTCGTGCAGTCGGAGGCTACGTCGACCGAGGTGAAGCTGTCGTCGTAGACCCCGGTCGCGTTCAGCCTGAAATAGCCGACCTCGCTGTAACCGAAGGATACGCCCGTGGCGATACCGGTCGCGCCATTGGCCGCGCCGAATGCGCCGGACACAGCTCCCGGCCCCGTCGCGCCGGCATGAGCGGCGACTTGTGCGCCGTCAATCAGCGGCGTGCCGTCGTAGCCGGCGACAGCGGTTGCGGTCAGGTTGAATGCGGCACCAGCCTTGATCGCCGGGGTGTTTGTGGCCGATGTGCCGGTAGCATCGGCATTGGCATTCGTCGACGTGACTGAGAAGGATTGCGGGCGGACGGCGAAATTGTCCACACTGCACCAGGTCATGCCTAGCGGCGGGCAGTTGGTCGTATCACACACGACTCTGATGCGTGCATCGCGGTAAGCGTTGGCGACGGCAATATTACTCAGGGTCAGCCTGCCGGCAGTGAAGCTGGTGGCGGCATTGTCGAGCACCTGGGTGTGATCCGGGGTGAAGCAGTTTTGCGCATCCACAGTGCCCGCGGCGGTGCGCGCGATGAGCGAGACGACGGCTCGTCCGGTGAAGCTCGTGGCGACATTGTCGCTGCCATCGAGCGCGACCACGTCATAAGACGAGTTGACGCCGGCCAGGCGCGTGAACAGTTTGCCGGTTGCCGCCGAACAATGCGTGGTGGCGTAGTCATGGCAGGCATTGTAGTTGGCAAAACAGGCCGACAAAACCAGGCCAGGGTCCTCGCCCGCCCCTTCCACGATCTGCCCGTCGGTCACATCGATATCCACTGTACCCGGGGTGCTGTGGGAGAGGCCGAACACCGCCTGGTACTCGCCGTTGAATAGATAAGTAGCGGTGCCATCGTTTGCCGTACCGTTATTCAGCACACCGTAGCCGTTCACCAGCGTCCAGTCGCCCTGCCCGGTGGCAGTGCTCAAACTGATTTGCGTGGTGTTGTTGGGCATGATGATCAAGCCATGTGCGACATCGTGTGCGGTGACGGTCACGTTGTTGGTCTGGCAGGCCTGGCCGCTGCCGGCATGGGAGATCGCATAGTGATTCAGGCACGCGCCGGTCAGGTTGTAATCGCGGCTGACCAGCGCCGCGCCGCCCTCGTAGTTGTAGATGCGGAACTCGTCCAGTGTGGCGTTGCTGCCGCCCGGATTGCCCGCCGAATTGATATTGGGACTGATGCCGCTGCGATTGTCGCCGATGTAGAGCGTGCCGATTTGCGGCGAAATCGTGTTGGCCGTTGTGAAGGCACTGGTCTGGCGCAACACACCATCGACCCAGATGCGCAAGCGATCACTGTTGCCGGCCGCCAGGTTGTTGAATGACCATGACGCGACGATGTGCGACCAGCCGTTATTGGGAATTACATTGTTTGCTGTGGTGACGGCACGGTTGGTGTTGCCGCTGTCGGTAACGGTGAAGATGAGCGCGCGGTTGTTGTTGCGCTGCAGATAGAACCAGCGGTTGTTGACCACGCTGGCATCGAACAGCATGCGATTGTTGCTGGAATTGTTGTACCAGAAACTGATGGTGCCGCTACTGCCCACCGTCGTCGGTACCGCAATGCTGGTGTCGATGGCACTGATCGCGGCCAGTGAGTTGTTGTCGGCAATCTGGCCACCGCGGCAGACACGCCCGCCAGCCACATCCTGCGGTCGAGTTGCACCGCCCAGCGCAATCGCGGTGGCATGCCGCGCGTTGCCGCTGGTATCCAGCACCTCGCCCGGCGTGCCGTTCCAGCCCGGTTGCTCCATGCGGTATTCCGCTACCGGTCGCGCGATGTAGAACTTGAGCGCGGTGCCCGATACCGGAAAACCCACGGCCGGCACGTCATAATCGTTGCTGCCGATGTTAGCCTGCCAGCCAACCTGGCCGACCGTATGCCCCGGCCCCGGCGTCGAATTCCCGTATTGGTAGATGTATTCACCGTTCTCCTGCAGGATAACCTGCAGGTTGTAGTTACCGCTGGTTGAAGCAAACGTTGTCCATTCCGGCACGTTGCTCCAAGTCACGACAAAACTGCGATAGGGTGCTGTACCGATGGTGGCGTAGCTCACATAGCAGACATTGCGGTCGGTGCAGGCGGTGGTATAGGCACCGCCGATCTCCGATTGCAGCGAAGGGTCGAGGTCGCCGCCGTAGATACGCATGGTGTTGTCAAGGCCGGCGTTTGGGTAGGGGAGCTGGGTTACCGCGCTGCCGTAGCCGCAAGTCGTGTTGTTGTTGAACTGCAGGCGGCCGTTGCTCATGACGCGCACCTGCGTGAAGTTCTGGCCGCCATACATGAAAGTGAAGCCGATCGGGATGTTATCCGTCAGGGTGTCGTCAATTACCGGCGGAGTAGTGCCGCATCCACCCGTATTCTGGAAGCGGTAGCTGGGAGAATAGATGCCACCCGTGGTCGGCCCCAGTTTGGTGTGGGCGCCGGCGTTTATCCAGTTGAACGTCGTGGCCGTGTTGGCATAGGTGACGGCGCTGGCATGCTGCCCCCATGCCAGCGCCGCCAGCAGAGTCAGTAGCTGTAGCAAGCGGAAAACAGATGGTGATGGTTGGCGCTCGTTCATCTGTAAATTATGCCGAAAAGCTGTTCCATTAGAATGCGGAGGCAGGGCCTTCGTCCTGCGCCGGATGACTGATGCTGGGGCTTGCCGACTGCACGTGCTTGTCATTTCGCCTAACCCCGTATAGACATTAATCCGAGCCAGCGTGGTGGGCAAGGGCCAAACGCCCGGAAGGTCGAATCCGCCCGATGATCGGCCACAAACATTGAATTTCTGACGAACTTTGAAGACCAACCGACATCAATTCTCGCGGCGATAGATGAAATTGTTCCTGTTCTTGTACACGCCAAAAGTCACTCGCCCCGGAACAGTTGGATCCACTGCAGCGCCATTACTTCCTGTCAGCAAATAACTCGGCGCGCTCAACCCGATATCGGCGCTACCGGTGACGCCGGAAGCAGCCAGATTAATGGCCCTTACCCCAGCGGCGAGCGTTACCACCCCCGCACCAACCGCATTGATATTGCCGGCAACAAGCGGCCCGCTGATGATGGTCTTCGTCAGATTAGTCGCAGTGCTGAATGAAGTGATACTGTCAGTACTACTCGTCAACCAGCTATCCCCATCCCAGAATTGCGCCGTAGCGGTGATTTGAAGCGGCATCAACTCGGAACCGTAGGCATTGGACACCCTGAATCTCCCACTCACCACCAGCACCCCGCCCTCGATGGAAGAGGCTGCCCGCAGCGAAGTCACGCTATCCGTATCGGTTGCCCGAACATAGATATCAGTCGGATCGACAGGCGTCGTCGGAAACCGGTAGATCGGCGTGTTCGTCGTTGTGCCTACCCCCGCAGCGAACGCAGTCGATGGCACAACATTGGAAGAAAGAGTGCCCCCAGCCGGATTCTGGTTTGCCACTCCTGATGCGCCTATCGCATTCCATGCCGTCAGAGTCACCGTCTTGGATAGACCTGTTGTAGTGTTGTAATTGACAGTCGGATTATTGCCTGCATTCTTGGCTGTCACCATCAAGCTGAAGGGCTGGCCGGAATAAACGAAACCATTGTATAGGGGGGGGCAGGTCTGGCCGACTGGACATCCCATGGGCACACCGGACGCAAGCGTCACGACTGTATCGAAGTGATCCGGCACAAAACGGCCGAAGACGACCGCATTGGCCAGCAACCCGAAATTGCAGCCGAATTTTCCGTTGGCATTCTTGGTGTTCGCATAGCTATCCAGCACACAGTCGCCCTTGGTGCTGAGACTGTCCACCCCGGTCCATGTTGCCGCCCTAAGCGCGTCGCACTGCGCCGTCGTCAATCCCGGCGTGGTGCATTCATCAGCCGTGGATACACCGTCATACACACTCCGTCGCGACGTTGTATCGGTTGCAGGGTTATAGCCCGGCAGCGTGAAGGCGCCCACTTCGCTATAGGTAAACGCAGCCCCTGTAGCTGTAGATGCAGGCGTAGCAGATGTCGCGGCAGGGAACGTGCCTGACACGACACCCTTTACCGTAGCCGGACTTGCCACCTGAACGACATTGTTATTGATCTTCATGACCCCGTTATATCCGCTCGGATTCCCCGCCACACCGGTTGTTGTCGCCGTCAGCGAAAAATTGTCACTACCAGCCTTGAAGATCGGAAGCCCGGAGGTGCCTGTATTGGTGGCATTGCTCGAAGTCACCGAAGCGATACTCGCAGGCCGCACCGCAAACGAGTCGGTTGAACACGCGCTGGTCGTGCCATCACTGATGACCGCCACCAGTTTTTGATAGGCGGAATTGATCGTGAAACTGGGCGACTGCTTCTGGCCCTTATCGGTTGCGCCCGAAGCAAAGGTCAGTGTTTGTGTACCCCCGGCGACCGCAACTTTGCTGGTACAGGCGTTGGTGCATGACGCTGTGCAATCCAACGCCGCATTAGCCAGACTGTCGCTGTTGTCCACCAGCTTCACTGTAACCGTCTTGCTGCTGCCGACTGCATAGGTCGTGACGATCTGGTTGTTGGACAACGCTGCCACGTTGAGCTTGAAGGAAGTGCCAACCAGCTTGGTATAGATATGGCCGTTCAGATAGTTCTGCACGGCAAGTGGAGGAATCCCGTATGCCTCGTCAATGGCATTGAAACCGTCTGCAGTACCGCCGCTGGGCGGATCCATATACTGCGCACAAACACGCAGACTGCCGATCTCGTGAATATTGGTTGAACCACCCGTAGAGCCGGTAAAGGAAATCTGCCAGTTGGTGGGAACAGGCGCCTGGGTAAAGCCTTGCGCCGCTGCAGCGGTATAGACGTTGGGGATATTGATCAGCGAGGCATAGCTGTTGCCCGTGCCGGTCGTATCGCGGTTGACAGCAACCGAAGTGGAGGTCGGCTCATTACGCGCATCGACGATCACCTGGTAGTAATAGCCCAGAGACGGCGTAGTGGAAGTTCTATTGTCAATTCCCGGTGCCAGGGTCGCAGTACCGCCCAGCCAGTTATAGCCGTTCATGCCCGAGCCCGAACCGCGTGCACCCACAGAATCGACGATGAACCCGGATCCTCCGATGCGGCCCTCGGTCGGATTCTGGTAATTGCCATATTCATCCAGGGCAACGCCCAACCAGCCGCCCGCGAAGCCGACCACACCGGTTCGCTGCGCGTAACCGAGGGAACCACCGAAAGCCCCCGGCACGGCCGGCACCGAGTAATCAGACAAGGTCACCGCGATACCGTCGGCACCGCTGCCGTTATAGGCATACTGTCGAAACTCGACCGAGATGTAATTGCCTGCCGCCGGAAAGATACCCGGCACAGTGGCTGCTTTGGCATTGTTGCCGGTGTTGTTGGTCAACCTCAGGTAACCGGAATTCACTATGCTGGGCAGTATCCCTGTGGCATCGCTGGTGGAAACGGTCCAGTTCGCGCCAAAAATGGTGGATGGATTCAGGGTGGCGCGCGCGAAGTTGTCGCATTGGCACGTGACAGTCACGCCTGCGGGAATATTTGAAGGCGGATTGCAGACGATGCACGCCGAGGTCGTGAAAGTGAGCTCGGCCCCGTTCGTCGTGCCCTGGCTGTTCGTGGCCCTCGCCCGGTAATGATAGGTCGTGCCACCACAGGTCAGCCCCGAGATCGATGCGGACACTGCCGCGTTGCTTGCGTTGGCGGCCAGCGGACTTGTCGCGGCGGTAACGGTGCTGCCATAGGTATTATCCAGCCCGTAATCGAAAACGACCGTGGCGGAGGCACCGTTGCTGCTGACAACGCCGTTCAATGTCGCAGTAGTCGACGTCACAGCCGTGGCTGCGCCTGTCGTGACGCTGGGCGCGGCGACATAGGTGATGACA